>JADMIO010803663.1_pt1 | contig 37181 bp, 34 predicted proteins | sample 8958161 | NCBI WGS metagenome assembly JADMIO01 (sample SAMN16585339, study PRJNA669376) | soil metagenome | isolation source: Crop rotation soil | place: USA: Cullars Rotation, Alabama | collected 2011
CCGCGACAACTTGTCCACGTGGAATTCTAAGCTTAGGATCCCAATGTGCTGGAAAGATACCTCGGTATCGGACCTTCGGCCCATTCATTTGATGGAAACTCGCGGCAATGGAATATTTCAAACAATCAGCTTTATACCAGCTCCATTGAAAAAGATCTGATCCCATCCGAAATTGAAGTATTGACCGAAACGCAAAAGCTTAATGAGTATATCATGACTTCTCTAAGAACAAAAGAAGGGGTTGATCTGGGAAAAACGCCTGCAGATCTTTTTGAACGTTCAAAAAAATTCAGGGAAAACAATTTACTGTTCGAAGAAGGCAGATCGCTCAAACTTACCCGTGAAGGTAAATTGCTGGCAGATGGAATTGCTTCGGATCTTTTTTATTAAGCTTTACTGATCCACTGAATAACTATATTCAGCGCGCAACCCAGCGCAACAAGGGATGTAAGAATAAAACTAAACCACTTTATGGGATGAGGCTTGGTGCTTCCCTCTTTTCTTCCCTCCTGCCATTTATTGAATTCGAGAATGTTTAATACGATAAGAATGACGGCGGCGATCAGGAATACCACCTGGAAAAACTTGATCATGTAGCAATTAGTTTTGTACCCTAAAGCTAAGAGATCGAAAGAAAAAAAATAGGAAAAAAATGATTTTAGCTTTTTTGGTGTCGCCGGTTCTCGTATACCTGTTTAGCAACCAGAAAAACTATGGTGAGCATAAATGCAACGGGTACAAATCCATGGTAGAATAGAGGCATACGAATTATTTAGGGTCAACGAATTGTTTGTTCAATACTGATATTGCAACTTGTCTGCCAAAACAGTCGGGAGTCAGGAGTCTGTACTAACTTTGAAAACTATCGACTATCGGCTATCGGCTATCGGCTATCGACTAGACTAAAACCTGCTCAATACGTTTAAATCCTTCGGCAGGATTAACATTTTCCCACAGTATTTTATAGACCGTTTCTGCGATGGGGATCGCTGCTTCAACAGAGAGATTTATGTTGTAAATACATTTTGAAGCGTTAAAACCTTCGGCTACCATATTCATTTCCTGCCTGATTTTGGCCACTGACAATCCTTCACCAATCATTTTACCAAAACTCCGGTTTCGGCTATGCAGCGAATAGCAGGTTACCAGCAGGTCGCCCAGATAGACAGAAGCTGCATAATTAGGGGTTTTACGATGCGTCACTGGATCCTCTCCTTCGTGATCGCCCACAGTGATGTGTTTCACTCCGAATTTTTTAAGAAAGCCTGCCATTTCATCTGCAGCGTTAGCAATATATACGCTCAGGAAATTATCGCCATAATTCAATCCATTGGCGATGCCTGCACCCAGCGCATAAATATTTTTAAGCACTGCGGCATACTGAACGCCCAGGATATCATGATTAATGATCGTACTGATATATTCGTTTGAAAAATGTGATGCAAGTACAGAGGCAGTTGTAATATCGGTACCCGAAAAAGTGAGATAGGAAAGTTTTTCTTCAGCTACTTCTTCCGCATGACAGGGACCCAGCACTGCGAAATAATCATTAAGCCGGACGCCGAATTCTTTTTTCAGATAATAGTTAAGCAGGATATTTTTTTCCGGCAACAGTCCTTTTATCGCTGAAATAATTTTCTTCCCTTTAAAATCTTTTTTCTTTAAAGGTTGAAGCGTGGTTTCGACATAAGCTGAGGGAACAGCAATGATAAGTGTGTCGGAACCATTGACAACTTCCTCAATAGACGTTGAAAGACTGAGATAATCAGTCCTGAACTTCGCCGTACTTAAATAGCGCGGATTAGATCCTTTACTTAAGATATGTTCCAAAGATTGCTGATCCCGGATCAGCCATCTTATCGCATGCTTTTTATCAGTTAAGATCTTTGCCAGTGCCGTAGCCCAACTCCCGCTTCCTATTATTCCAAAATTCATAATACTTGTTCCATTAACGAAGCAATGGCAATAAAGTCTTTTGCATCTGTGGTAGATTTCATTCCCATTGAATAAGCACGGGGTAAGGTTGCGATCGTCAGAGTGGAACCATTTTCAGTCGGTTCAATTTTTACATAGCGGTCCATTTTCATTCCTCCGCCCACATCCGATTTTGTACGGGCAAACTTTTCAGCCAACTTCAGCAGTTCTTTGCTCGAATTCAGTTTCTCTGCTGAAGAACCTCCTTTGAATTTAGAACTGCCAAATGTTTTAGGTCCTTCCATTTCAACAGGAGCATCAACTTTTTTTGAAAGAGTTGTAGTAAACACGGTGCTTCCTGCATGACATCCAACACCCATTTTATTCATATTGATGACGATGTCAACAGGTCTTGGGCTCGAGATGCTGTAAAGAAAATTGCAAAGCAGCTTTTCCCTGCCACCAAAAATGGCTACAGAAAGCGCTTTAGTAAATGCCAATGCCATATTCTCTTTTGGCGCATCCGGAACATTTACGGAATAGATCAGTGGTGATGAAGATTCGAGATCCTGTCTCAGGATTTCTTCTACTTTGGAACCTACTTTTTCAAGGTCCTGTGTTGAATAGGCAAGGTTATTCATATTCTCAAAGTTTAAGAGGTTTAAGAGGTTTAAGAAGTTTAAGAAGTTTAAAAGATTTATGAAAACCTCTGAAACCTCTTAATCCTTTTAAACTATTTAAACTCTACTGGAATAATTTTTCCTTAGGCACAGTTTTTACTTTCATTCCATCTTTCAGATTTCTTGTAAGCGATGAATAAGGACCCGTCACTACTTCCTGTCCTTCCGAAATACCTTTTTGAATTTCAATGTAATTAATGTCCTGTATCCCTGTTTGCACGACAATTTTTTTAACGGTACCGTCTGACTGGTAAATAAAAACAACTTCATCCATCTGACCTTTGTTGTTATTCTGTTCATCGTTTACATCATCGTCCTTTTTTACTTTTTTCTGATCAGCCAGACCCTGGTCCGAACCTTTTAACCGCGCTGTTACAGCTGCAATGGGAACAGACAAAACGTTTTCAGCTTTTTTAGTCCTGATCTCCACACTTGCATTCATGCCCGGTCTGAAAGGAAAGGAGCGGGTTTTAAGATCGCTATAGGAAGCAGTATCGATAAGGATCTTTACTTCATAGTTGGTGATATCACCACCAACAGAAGGCATACCCGAACCTTTCGTACTGTTGGCGATTTTAGTTACTACACCTTTAAATTTTCTATTGTTGTAAGCATCTACAGTAATGTCAGCCGAATCACCCATTGCTATCTTAACGATATCGTTTTCTCCTACATCTGCCCTGATCTCAAGTTTTGACATATCTGCAATGGTCATGATCTCGGTACCAATACTGAATGTATTCCCTGTAACACTTTCCCCTTTTTTTACTTTTAATGCCAGTACCACTCCATTTATAGAAGCTTCAATAGTACGATCGGCGATGCGGGCAAGGACCTGGCCTTTTTTAACGGAGTCACCTTCTGCAACATTCAATTCTTTAACCTGTCCTGAAAAATCCGGACTTACCCGTATCTCTGTCTCCGGATAAATTTTACCACTGGTTGAAACGGTTTCGATGATGGTGCGTTTCGCAGCTTTTTCAATGGAGACTCTTTCAGTTTTATTCCCGCTATTTTTTTTACTGATTATAAAAAATGCGGCCAGCAGGACTACAACGATCCCAATAATCCATTTTGTCGTTTTGCTCATAATTAGATTTAGGAACTACAAAAATAGATGAATCGGGCGCTTTTAATTGTCAGTCGATTTCAGCAAGCGATTGTTCGAGATCGGCGATCAGATAACTGGCATCTTCCAGGCCTGTATAAAGACGAATATACCTGTGTTCAATATTTTCCGGATTGTATTCCTTAACTGGAATTCCCGAGCATTTGGGAATGACCAGGCTTTCATGTCCGCCCCAGCTCACTGCCATCATAATATGATGCAGGGATTCGCAAAAACGGATGATAGCGTTCCTGTCTTTGTTTTTTAGCACTACAGTCGAAAGGCCACAGGCCCCATTCATTTGTTTTTTTGCCAGGTCATATTGAGGAAACGATTCATCAAAAGGAAAAATAACTTTTTCAATTTTAGGATGCTGCTTTAGATAAGCAACCACAGTATTTGTTGTATTGGTTATTCTTTCGATGCGGGCTGGCAAAGTTCTCAATCCCCTGATCATGAGCCAGGCATTAAATGGCTGCACGCCACTTCCAACATTCAGATATTCACTATCGAACATTTTCTTCATCATGGCATGCGTACCTGATAATACTCCTCCAAGAACATCACTATGCCCACCAATATACTTGGTCGCTGTTTGCATGCTCATGTCGATGCCCATTTCAACAGGTCGCTGATATAACGGTGAACAATAACTGTTATCGATCATCGTCGTAATCCCCTTTTGTTTTGCAAGAGACGCAACAAATGGAATATCCTGCAATGCAAAATCCCAGCTATTCGGTGACTCGAGATAATATAAAGTTGTATTGTCTTTAGTTGCATTCTCCCAATTTTCATTTACGCGGCCATCGATATATGTAGTGGAGACCCCAAACCTCGGCAGGATTACATCGAACATTCGCTGTGCCCATGTATATGGAGCGTTAACTGAAACTATATGATCACCGCTTTTAACATTTGCAAAAATGCCGGCGAAAATTGCAGCGGCTCCGCTGTTGAATACAAGGCAATCTTCTGCACCATCAAGTGCAGCTAATTTTTTACGGAGAATATCGACAGTCGGGTTCAGTCCACGGCTGTAGAGGTAACCTCCCATCTCATCTTCAAATGCTTTTGACAGATCTTCCACTTTTTTAAAAGTGAAATTGCTGGTCTGCATTATTGGGGGCGAAACCGCATTGAAATAATGTTCGCGGTCTTCACCAAGTTCATTTATTATGTAAGAGAGATCCATCATGAGTTTTTAGCTAAGAGATGAAGGAGGGAAAAGAGATTTTATTCTTCCGGTAATTTTCCTACTCTCACTCACTCTTTTTACTTCTTAGTGCCCGGGCTGCAAAATACACGATCATAAAGAATACCAGCACTGCAGATCCGACAGCAGCCGCATAATTATTGTTACGGTAATCCAGGGCAATGCTGATTGCAACAAATGAATATGCCGCCATGAAGATGATCGGCAAAAGCGGGTAAAGCTTCATCGTGTAAATGCCGGTATTGTTAAGATGCGCTGTCTTCTTTCTTAAAATAAAAATACTGCCTGCTGATAACACCATTCCAAAACAATCCAGGAAAATGGTAAAACTTAAAAGTGTATCGAACTTTTTTGCCCAGAAAACTGAAAGTGCGGCAAGTGCTGCGAATAATGAAAGTGCAAGTGTCAAAGCACCACGGCTGTTTTTCTTTTGGAAACTCTGCGGCAGTATCCGGTCTTCACTCATCGCAAACATTACCCTCGGGTTACTTAACAGTAGCGCATTTATGTAAGCGAGTACACTTAAGAATAAAAATGCAGAAAGAATCCTTTCAGCATTCACTCCAAAGATCTTTGAAGCCATAATAGCCGCAATATTCTTGCTGGTTTTTAACTGTTCAAACCCGATTACCTGTACATAGGCATAGTTGATGGTTAGGTAAAGGACTATAATTATAAATATGCCGATAAAGATCCCTCTTGGAATATTTCGATCGGGTCTTTCAACTTCAGAACCAAAATTGATCGTTTGCTGGTATCCACCGTATGTAAAACTTACGGCAACCAGCCCAATTCCGAATGCCTTTATATATTCCCTGAAACCAGGATTCACGCCATCGAGAACTGAAGATGCGGTATGTTGATTGCTGGCAAAGAATAGCGGAGTGATCAACAAAAGGATCAAAATAATTTTGATGATTGTCAATACAGTCTGGGTTTTTGCACTGAGTTTCAACCCAAGCATATTTACTCCATAAAAAATCAGGATCGCAGCCAGCGCAATGCCGATATGTACTGTCTGTATATATCCGGCATCACTTGCATTAGGCAGGATCACGCTGGTAATGTATTCGCTGCCGACCAGTGCAACAGCAGCACCCGATGCGGCATTGGAAACAAGAATGATGCAATTGATCGCAAAAGCTATGGAAGGATGATAAGCGTAAGAAAAAACTTTATAATAACCGCCCATTACAGGAAGGCGGGATCCGATCTCTGCATAGGTAAGAGCGCCACAAAGCGCTACCAGCCCACCAGCCAGCCAGGCAATGAAAAAGATCAATGGAGTTGGAGAAGCAGCTGCAACATTGGCCGGGGTTCTGAAAATCCCCATACCAATGACCAGGCTAACCACGATCATGGTGAAATCAAAAAGACCCAGTTTATTCCTGGCTGTCATGGCTTGAAGATAAGGGAAAAGGGTCTAACTTTAATTACCCTCCAACCCTTGCTTATGAAGCGTTTTTTCTTCTGTTTATTTTTGGTTTTATGTACTTCTTTTTGCTATTCGCAAAATGAAATTGCCGACTCTACCAAACAACTTGATGAAGTAATCGTACGTTCATTTGAACAAAACAAGTCACTGCGTTCAGTAGCTGCACCTGTTTCAGTATTGAATCTGAAAAAAGCAGAGTTCTCTCCAAAATCTTCTTTGGTAAATGTAATGAACACGGTACCCGGCGTAAGAATGGAAGAGCGTTCACCGGGAAGTTACAGGCTTAACATACGCGGAAGCTCTCTTCGCTCACCCTTCGGTGTTAGAAATGTCAAAGTTTACTGGAACGATATTTTAATGACCGATCCCGGAGGTAATACTTATTTCAATCAACTAGCCTGGAATAATATAGCTACCATTGAAATTTCGAAAGGTCCTGCCGGAAGCATGTACGGTGCTGGAACAGGCGGACTGATCATTTTGAATCCCATCAGCCAGGCAAATGAAGGAATTGAAACTGAAATAAGCCGCGGAAGCTACAATCAAACAAATGTTTTCGCAACTGCGAGATTCGGACATCATGCAAACCGCAACATCGTCAGCTATGCTCATAACAGTTCTGATGGTTATCGCGAACAAAGTAAAATGAGCCGTGAAAACTTTAGCTGGTCTTCCCAGTTAAAGCTGACGGATAAACAAAGATTTTCTATTTCTATATTATATACAGACCTCTATTATCAGACACCGGGAGCGCTCACTCTGTCTGAATTCAATAAAAATCCCCGGTCAGCAAGACCTGCGGCTGGTGGTTTTCCATCATCTATTGATGCAAGAGCCGCCATCAAGCAAACCAATTTCCTTGCAGGATTCAGTCACACTTACAAGATCAGTTCAATTCTTACAAATAAAACCTCATTTTTTGGATCCTTTACTGACCTGAATAATCCGGCTGTGAGAAATTATGAAAGAAGATTTGAGCCGGGATTTGGAGGAAGAAGTGTTTTTGTTTTCAATAACGATAACGAAGACTCAAATTGGCAGATTGTAACTGGTGTTGAATTCCAGCATGGATTTTTTAACACCATCGTATTTAAAAACTCGGGAGGTAAGCCCGATTCCGTACAAACAAATGACGATATCACTTATTCATCCAACAGCTATTTTATTCAGGGAGATATTAAATTCAATAACAACTGGCTGATCACTGCGGGAGCAAGTGTGAACAGGTCAAAGGTTAATTTCTCAAGGTTAAACCAATTCCCTGTGATCAATCGCAGCAGGTATTATAAAGATGAAGTTGCCCCAAGAGTATTTCTAAAAAAAATATTCAAACCGAATTTCTTTGTTTCAGCTGGAATCTCACGTGGTTTTTCACCCCCGACAATTGCCGAGCTTCTTCCATCAACAAGTGTGATCGGTATCGGGCTCGAAGCTGAATATGGCTGGAACTACGAGACTAACATCAATTATTTGTTGTTTGGTGAAAAACTGAAAATGCAACTCACAGGTTTTTATTTCAAACTGAATAAAGCACTGGTGCAAAGAAGAGACAGCTCGGGAGCGGATTATTTTGTGAATGCAGGTAACATCAAAGAAAAAGGGCTGGAGTTTGAGATCAGCTATAGCGATGTTGCCAGCAAAGGCATTGTAAAATCATATGGATTCAATAGTGGGGTTTCGCTTAACCATTTCCGCTATGGAAGTTTTATCCGCAATTCAATAAGTTATTCCGGAAAAACAGTTCCTTCGGTTCCTAATTCAAGCTTTTCATTTACTGCAAACTTTGAATTCAGAAATAATTTTTATTCAAATCTGAATTATTATGCTGCTGGTAAAATTTTCCTGAATGATGATAATACTGCCAGCGCTGATCCTTATCATTTGCTGGCAATGCAGATTGGCTGGAAACATGTCTGGAAGAAAAAATTCCAGTTGAAATTATTTGCAGGTGCAGAAAATATCTTTGATGAGATTTACAGTCTAGGCAATGATATCAATGCAACAGCCGGAAGATTTTATAACACTGCAGCTCCCAGAACTTATTATGCGGGAATCGGCCTTCAATGGTTGAATAAGAGTGTTCGTTAAATATTGCCCTATTCGCTTTCGATTAGCAGGATCATCGCATCATTACTGAGTGCTTCCATTTCAATTTTGTCCGTATCCCAGATAGCAAGTCCATCTCGTTCATGCAAAAGACGGCCCTCAGTTTCAAATGCGCCGGCAAGTACAAATGCAAAAAACAATTGAATTATCTTTTCTAAAAGAATAGGTTGCTTCTCCCCTTCCGACTTGTCATTCCGTAGATGTGTAGCATCAAGGAACCTAAATTTGCGCCTTTGCGAGCGAAGCCTTCGCGCCTTTGCGGGAAGTCTCCAGGCATTTAGGAGTTTCTCGGGTATTAAAGACTCATCCATTGCTGCGCAAGAAAGGTTCAGTATCCCCCGAAATGACAATTCCAGTTGTTAGTATTTCGGCCTCGGGCATTCAAGCGGATCCCTATTCCCCGGGCGATAAATAACACCAACACTATAGGTAAGATAACTGTCTCTGTATCCCGGATTAGCCGTTCGGCTAAATCCATCCAGGTAATCTGTAGTGGTAAACCTGTAAGAAACCTCGGCATTCAATGCGAGTTTGGGAGATAAAAAATATTTTATGCCGCCACCTAAGGGAAATACGGGAATGGTTGAAGGCAGGGCATGAGCTGAATCTGCTGAAAAATTTATTAATACATCTGAAGTGATCGAAAAATAATCTTTGTCAAGTTGGCTCCAGTCACGTTTTATGTTAAGAAAACTAATTCCTGCTCCTCCGAATATATAAGGAGTAAATCCACTGATACCATAATTATTTCCAAATGGATCCCAAAGCAATCGTGCCGATATTTCATAAACAGGGGTAGTAAAATTAAATGCCCTGTGCTTCATGTAATCCGGCTTATCGTATTTCGTATCGTCACCTTTCAGTTTCCCAACTGCAAGATTTAAACGCGCGGAAAAATTGTCGCCAAATAATTTTGTGGCATTCAGATCAAAAAAAAGTTTTTGTGTGCGGAATGAACCAAACTGGCTGTTACTCAGGTCACCCTGGTAAACCATCATCCCAACATTCAACCCATATTCAACATCTCCCCTGATTTTTCTTTGAGAAAAGACACTTGTCTGAAACAAACTAAAAAAGAAAAAGATAGCGCCCGCTTTAATTACCGGTAGTCTCATGGAATCCTGATTTAATAATAAATCCTCTGGTAGAAGCGGTTGGTGTGTTAGTGGTGGGGGCTGTAAGTAAGCGCAATATAAATAAACTTTTCTAATGCATCAGTCAGTGTTCGGTCGTAGTTTGTAATTATAAGTTTGTATCTATCAGATTTCGCCGGGAAGACGGAAAGACGGGAAGAGAGCTAACCTTACCGCCTTACCGTCTTATCGGCTTACCGGCAAAAAATAAAAGATAATTTATACAGCTAATTACCAGATTACACGAACTGAAACAAAATTGCCTGATGCATCAAACCTTACTCCATATTTAGTGTTGTTCGCATTGATGATCACTACATATCCCTGTATTGCGCCTGAACGATAGGCTGCAAACGCTTTTTCGAATACATAGTTAGGATAAGTGCTGGTCAGGTAACTGAGAACATTAGCCGGTAAAGCATTTTGTTCTATTGGCTGACAATTTCCCTGGGGAGTTGGCAATGCTACTCTTCTCACAAAAACACCAGCGCTGTTGAACACAGTAACAAAAATTCCATTGTTCTTTGAGATCACAGCATAACTGGTATCATGGGCATTTACAAAAGCTTTTACAAGCGTATCCGTTGGATAATTTGTGGTCATATAGGTCAGAATGGTCAAAGAAAGCGAAGTCAATGAGATCGTATCATGACAAAGACCATCCCTGAAACGAAATCTGCCGCCTGCATGCCAGCCCGGGCCGTTTCCTATATCACCTCTTTCGCGTTGCTCGAGCACTTTTACAAAATTGCCGCTGGCATCGAATTGTACTGCAACGGGTTTATCGTTATAAAAAATCACAACGACATAACCTGATACGGTTCCCGCAGACCTGTCTTTCTGGGCAAATGCTTTACTGAAAATGTAACCGCTGTAGTTGGCAGACAAATAGGCTGTAGCACTTGCAGGAACTTCAGCCTCAGTAATTGAATTTCGCTGACCATTTCCACACACTACATAGATCGAATCGCCGGCTGCAGTGCCACGCGCACTCGGTGCTACAGAAATTGTTGATGAACTGGTGACTGTTGAATCATCTGTTGAAACAGAATTTTCTTTCGTACAGGCAGTAAGACCTGCTACAACAAACAAAGGCAATACAATGGCCTTTACTGAGAGGACTCTCGTAATCATAACACAAAAAAATTTAAAGTTTGAAAATTGAATTAGAAGGTTTTTCTCCGGTATTGGTAGTCCCGGATGTCCGGGATTGGTTTTCTTTTTTAGAATTGCTTCATGCTGTGGTTATATCATTGAGAAAGTAAAACCACATCAAGGTTTAATGAAGTAAAAAAAGTTTCGATGAATACGGTTGTTGAATCGATTAGTATTTTGCCGGTAAGGCGGTAAGACGGGAAGAGTTTCTTCTAAACAATTTTATCTTACCGACTTACCGTCTTCCCGCAAAAAATAATCGTGCTTAAGATTTTTTCCATTCATCAATGAATGAAGAATAACTATCACTGATAGGAAGCTCAACGCCCGACTGCAACATGGCCTTTCGATTTAAAACAGATTTTACTTTACCTGTAGCAACAATATAACTGCGATGAATGCGTTGGAATTTATCGGAAGGCAGTTTCTCAACGGCCTTTTTCATTGTCATAAGAGTCATGACAGGTTTTTCATTAATCCTGTTTATGCGTATATAGTCTTCCAGGCTTTCGATATATTCGATCTCAGACATGGGAATTTTTACCATCCGGTATTCGGAGTACACAACAAGAAATGAAGATTCGGTTTTTGGTTTCTTCCTGATCTCAAAATAATCGGCGGCTTTGGTTACTGCTTTTGAAAACCTTTCGAAACTGATCGGTTTTAATAAATAATCAACAGCATCCAGCTCAAAACCTTCTAAAGCAAACTTTTTGTGGGCTGTAGTGAAAATGATAATGGGTTTTTGTTCTAATGATTTTACGAGATCGAGCCCCGTAATATCCGGCATATTGATATCTATAAATAATAAGTCAACTGCATTCTGTCTTAGAAACTCTCCGCCACTAATAGCATCATCAAATGTTCTTACGAGTTCAAGTTGAGGAATTCTGCTTATATATTCTTTCAGCACTACAAGTGCCGGAGGTTCATCATCTATAGCTATACATCGCATCATTACTCTTAAATTATGATCTGTTATGATCCTGATAAATCCTAACAGATCCTAACAAATCCGCGTTCCCGAATTTAGAACGCGGATCTTTTAGGATTGGTTAAGATCAGTTAGGATTATTTAAATTCTATATCAACCCTTCAACGTTAATTGAACGGTAAACATTCCATTATCTTTTTTGATGTCCAAAAAATGTTTCCCGGGGTAAAGATGCTGCAACCGCTTCCTTGCATTTTCTATGCCGATTCCTGTTCTTTCAACATTTCTTTTTGTATCAAACAACTTATTTGAGCAAAAAAATGTGATCGTATGATCAGAAGCATCAAGGTTAATCCGGATCTCAGACGACTCATGACTACTGATCCCATATTTGAAAACATTTTCAATAAATGTCATCAATAATAGTGGCGGAATGGATTTATCAGTAAAATCACCTTTTACATTAACAGTTATATTCATTTTATCGCCTAACCTAAGTCGTTGCAGATCGATATAGTCATTCATGCAGGCAACTTCGCTTTCTAATGGTACAAAATGTTCACTCCCTTCATCAGTGATGTATCGCATGATGTTGGATAGTTTCATGATACTAGGCGCTGTATTTTCATTTTTAGTCAGCGCCAGGGAATAGATATTATTCAATGTATTAAACAGGAAATGCGGATTTACCTGCGATTTCAGAAAAGCCAGTTCTGCATTGGTTTTATCGGCTTCCGCCTGTAATGCCCTCTTCTCAGTAAACCTCCATTGCCTTATAATGAAAATAGCAGTGCTAAGCGACCACACTGCAATGAACAGGATCATGCTGGTGATATCTACAAAAGGTTCATGCTTTCCGCGAGGGCCGGGATCATTGAGTGGAGGGCTGCCTGGTTGTCCCGGTGGCTTGTCACCAGAAAGCAAATGCTCAAAAGGTTTGAGCCAGGCGACCAAAAGAAATAGGGCAATTATGATTATAAAATAAACAAGATGCTTTTTTCTGAAATAAAATTGCGGGATTAAAACATGGTAATTCAGGTAAAACAGGGAAATAAAAATGAAATAAAATCCAAGAAAATAGGGATTAAAGATCCTGGTCCAGCTTTGTTCACCGCCGGGGGGATTTGCAGTAAAGCCAAATATCAGCCCGAAAAAAAACAGCCAGGCTGCTACATGCCCTATTGTATTTACCTGTTTTGACTTCATCCTTTGCAAAGGAAGCCAAACTGCATCTATTTGCATTTTAATATCGAAGAATGATCAGTTTGACTAGACAAAAAGCTGTTAGCTGCTGGCTATTAGCCGTTAGCTATTTGCCATTGACTATCGCTGTTATAAATTCATTTCTTAATATTCGGTCGTAAACAACTAAAAGCTAACAGCTATATTTGCACCCGCTGGTTCCCGGAATTCCGGGACTAAGAGGGAAGCCGGTGTAAGTCCGGCGCTATCCCCGTAGCTGTAATGCGGGCCAGTGGCGAGTAGCGAGTGGCAAGTAGGACGTTCCTACTAGCTACTAGCCACTTACCACTAGCCAGGTTGGAAAAACACCACTGTTTCAATAACGGGAAGGTTCAACATCGCAAAGCCAGAAGACCTGCCAGTTTATCCGCCGTAGCCTTGGCGAAGGCGGATCATTTAAATATTTCCAGCTTTCGGGTGAAAGGCAGAGATGTAAAGTCAAAAGACATTATATTTCTAAGTTCTGCATTCGCAGAATTATTTTTTCCGGAAGCAGTCACACAAAATTTTTTTAAACATGAAAAGAAATTTTTTTGTGCTGACTGCTGTTTTAATCAGCATTCAGCTAACCGCACAGGTTGACAGTTCCAAAACACTCAATGAAGCTTTTGTTACAGCCAATCGCTTTGAGCAAAAGCAGGACCAGACAGGTAAACTGGTAACTGTGATCAACAAAGAGCAGATCGAAAGATCAAATGGCAAGTCAGTTTCCCAATTACTAAATGAACAGGCGGGCATTATTGTAAATGGTTCGCTCAATGCGCCCGGAACCGTACAAACAGTTTATGTGCGCGGAGCATCTTCAGGCAGGGTGATGATCCTTGTTGATGGAGTACCTGTTTATGATCCTTCCATGATCAACAATGAATTTGATCTCAATTTTATTTCGTTGCAGGATATAGAGCGGATCGAGATCTCGCGTGGCGCTCAATCTACTTTATATGGAAGCGATGCGATTGCAGGTGTCATTAACCTGATCACTGTAAAAAAAGATATCAAAAAATCATTCCAGGCGAAACTGGTATCACAGGCTGGGAATCGCAGCAGTTATAAAACGCATGCTGGCATTTATGGAAGGATAAATAAATTCAGTTATAGCGGGAGCTTCAGTTTTCTTCATACGGATGGTTTTTCGGCAGCACACGATAGTACCGGAATTAAAAACTTTGATAAAGACGGGATGGAAGGTGACATGGAAAAACTCAGGCTGCAATATGAAATCACCGATGGCTTAAAAGCAAATGCCTGGTTATTGCGTGGCCGTTATGATGCTGACATTGATATGAATGTATTTGTTGATGAGAAAGATTATTATTTCAGTCATAATAATGACATGAGCGGGATTGGCCTGGAATATAAAAAAGGAAAGCTCGAGTTAAAGACCAATCTAAGGTCAGGCAGAACAATGAGGCAGTTTCATAACGACAGTGCCTTTGTTTCCATATCAGGAATAAAATTCGAAACGAACTATTATGGATCGCGGAATAGTTTTTTTGAAGTCTATGGAAACTATAAGATCAATCCGCAGTTCACTATCCTTGCAGGAATGGATTACCGGAAAGATAAAATGCACCAGGATTATTTTTCGATCAGCTTTTTCGGTCCATACTCAAGCAAATTCGACGACACTTCATTAAACCAGGTTTCAGGATATGCTTCTGTTTTCTTTTCAACGAAAGACAACAAACTCAAGCTTGAAGCAGGAGGCAGAATAAATGATCATTCCAAATATGGAAGCAATGCTACTTACACCTTTAATCCTTCTTATAATATTTCCAGATCGTTTCGCATATTCGGTACCGTTTCTTCAGGATACAAAGCGCCTTCCATTTACCAGTTGCTCGATGGATTCAGCGGCAACCCGGATCTTAAACCTGAAACATCTACTAATTATGAGCTGGGCACCGCTTTCTTAAAAGAAACTATTAGTACTCGTGCCGTCTATTTTCACCGTGAAATAGAAAATGGAATTGATTTCGACTACAACAATTTCAAGTATTTCAATTTTAATCAGCAGTCAGTAAACGGGCTTGAATTCGAATTCAGGTATAAACCAAAGCAGTGGGACATATCTTCGAATTACACTTTTATCAGCGGAGAAGAAATGACGCAGAGCAGGAAAACGTTTGCTGATACGACCTATAAAGACCTGCTCCGTCGCCCTAAACATAGCTTTAATCTGAATATCGGTTTTCAGCCAACGGCAAAGTTTTTCATTTCAGCCGGATTGAAATCTGTCAGCAAAAGATTCGACACAGGTGGATTTATGAGTAATGATGTGTTGCTTGATGGCTATACTTTGATCAATGCTTACTCAGAGTATAAGTTTAAACCTGCGATCAAACTCTTTGTCGATTTGCAAAACATCACCGGTAAAAAATTCTTTGATATAAGAGGATATAATTCGATTCCTTTTACATTCGCAGCTGGTATTACTGCGGAGATTAAGTAACACAAAGGGCACTATGAAACCACGAAGGACACTATGAGTTTCATAGTGTCCTTCGTGGTTCCTTGTGTTCTTTGTGTCCCTGTCTTAGCTTTGTAAAAATAAACGGGCCATGTATTTCAACTTCCAGGAATTCCTCACACTCACTTTCACTTTGTTTGCCGTCATCGACGTCGTCGGCTCCGTACCTATGCTTATTTCAATAAAGCAAAAATCGGGAGGCATTAATCCTTTGAAAGTGACATTGATCTCTGGTGGGTTAATGGTATTATTCTTTTTTATTGGAAGACCCTTCCTGAATTTACTGGGTGTCGATATCCGTTCCTTTGCAGTCGCAGGTTCAATCGTAATCTTTATTCTCGGTCTGGAAATGGTATTAGGCATCGAGTTTTTCAAACCAGATAAAGACGCTGCATCAAGTACGGTTGTCCCTGTAGCATTCCCATTAATAGCAGGAACGGGCACACTAACCACCATCATGTCATTAAAAGCAACCTTCGAACGCGCCGATAAAAATGAATACATGATCCTCGGCGCAATCGTCATCAACCTGGTCGTGATTTATATTGTTCTGCGATCCTTAAATCTCATCGAAAGAGTTTTAGGTAAAGCAGGTTTATTAGCAGTCCGCAAGTTTTTTGGCGTAATTTTGCTGGCCATTGCGGTGAAGGTGTTTGCGACGAATGTAAGTGGATTGATAAAATAGTTTAAAGTTTAAAGTTTAAGGTTGGATCGCTTTGTTAGAAAGAGTTTAACTGACAGGAGACTGACATTAAACTTTAAACATTAAACTTTAAACTCAACTGGCCTCGTAGTACAATGGATAGTATAAGAGTTTCCGAAGCTCCAGATACAGGTTCGATTCCTGTCGAGGCTACTTATTAAATTTTCAATTTTTATATCGTTGATTCTCAGCCATCTTCGGATGGCTTTTTTGTTTGATATAGGTAGTTTTGGCTCATTTTGTTTACGGTTTTGTTTACGGTTTTTTATTTTAGTTGTACAAAGTCGTGATAGATAATGAAAAGAGTTTTAAAGTTCGATTCTTGGAGTGAATAGAACCTTTAATAGTTAATTTGATTACTGATGTCTACTAGATTAGCTTTTTTCTACTACATATGATAGACCTGATGGATAATATTCTTGAGAAAGCATTAACAGATATTCTTCAAACTTATTTTGGCTATGAAGATTCTGTTATCGATGAGCTTTTAATTAATCCGGATTTAAAAAAGAAGGAGCGGGTCGAAAAAATTAACGACTTAGAAGTAATCATATATACCAACGACCATAACCCGCCGCATTTTCACGTTAAAACAAAGGACAATAAGATTGATGCTAAATTTCTAATTGAAACGGGCGAATACATTGGCGGGGAAATAGATACAAAAAATTTAAAGAAAATTAAGGCCTTTTATAACAGCCCAAAGACGAAAATTATAATGCAATTAGTCTGGAATAAACGATTTCAAAAATAAAAATGCCGCTAGTCGGACTGTAACTATTAAAAGCGAGATTACTTATCAGACAAGTAAACAGAAAATAATTTCTCAGCATATTTTTCAGCATTCCGCAAAATCCACTGCTTCTGATAAATAGCTATGATAATAAAAATAAATGTCGCAACCGCAGACCACATCAATAATGAATATTCTTTCACTATAAGTCCTGTAACCACACCCGATATTGCCGCAGGTAGCGATATCAGTAACCCTCCGCAAACATTTCTGGAAAAACCATAGGCAACATTAGCATCCTTTACCTGTTCATGTTGTTGGTATCTTGTGCTGATTTGGCGAGAAGCCTGGCTTAAAATTTTGAGTGCTTCATCTACGTTAGAGCTTTCCTCATATTCGTTTAATCTTTGTAGCCCGAAATCGTTATGTATTTTAGATCCATACATATTTTTAGTCTGTTGTGGCAGTTTATCGTTTTGATAAAGCATTAAATAATTTGTAGGAAACCCAAGTTTATTTTTAAAATATTTTCTTTCCAGTGTAGTTCCAAACTCCCGTATTACCATACTGATAAAAAAAGTCAGTACGAAGGTTGCCGAAATACCTAGCAGGAAAGTTGCGCTTTCAAGATACTCCTTCAATTCAAAACTGCTATACTTCTTTGTAAGAAAGAAGTACAATAGTGTTATTGGCAATATGGAGATAAGTCCTGGTATATATCTCGCAAAAAATAAATATCTGTTTAGAAATCTCATGCACTTTCTTTAAAATCTTTTTTTAATAATTCTAACAAATCAATAGCGAAGTGTTTGCCGGCTCCAATTACAAGAGGCTCTATCTTATCGTGACAGGTTTTGTATTTTTTGCCGCAATTGCAATAACAAGGATCGTTTCTTCCGATTGGTTCATGATTAAGTATCATATCCAGCTCTTTCAAAACTTTTTCCTTACTCGTGGTGTTGAAAATATCATAATACCCTTCCCAAATGCCAGTATTACCATGACCTCTTTCTCCGGTAGGATATTCTCCTGTTTTTTCTTTCACATATTCCCGGCAAAGATGAGTGTTTAGAATTTCGTCCAGAAAATATGTAAATGTAATTCCGCTACTACAAACATTTAATTCATCCTGCGGGTTGGCAAGGCAGAGAGTACCGTCAGGTTTTACATGGCGGTTAATGTCTCTGGGTATTTTTCTGCTCGTTTCTTCCACTATAGGAAACCGGTGAGGGTAACTTTGGGGAAAAACAATTTTCACATCATAATTCTCTATATCGATACCGCTTACTTTATCATGCGCAGAATAGGTACCCTTCACTGTAGTCACCTCCCGCGAAGCATCAAGATACAAGGAAGGATACTTTTTTAACCCCGCCTCTATGTCCTTTTTAAAGTTAGACATATCAATAACACCATGGTTTTTTAATTACTCCTGATGACGCAACAGAAATTGCCGCAGCAACTTTTTCTGATTCAATCTCAGCTGCAGACTTTAATTTCTTTACCCCATTCGCAGTTACCTCAAATATCAATGGTACCGGTGCTGCCTCCTTAGGCTCAATAGCAGTGTTATAAAAATCTGAACTACTAGCCAGCTTTTTAATATATTCTTGCTTGGCTGCATAGTGAGGAGGATTATCATCATTATCTACTATCTTCTTACTGGAAGCAATCACTCTTCCTCCTGTTCTTTTATACCTCAATATCTCCAACGAACTTTCTTCTGGTTCTGAATGATCTTCTTGTGGCGTTTCATTGAAAAATGTCCATGAACAATGGTGAGGAGCCAGAAAGAGGTCCCAGTCCAGGGCGCTCTCTGTTTTGTCTTTGCCATATCTCACAGTTTTTTCATGGATTACACCCCAGGCAATGTAATCTGCATCGCCACCAAACATGGCCAGCCCTGAAAAAGTAGTGGCTTGCGGACTTTCTTTAAACCGTGCCTGAAAAACAATACTTGTTGAATTTTTATCCTTATCCGCAGCGGCAAGCTGCTCTTTGAATGGTGCATGGATAAACAATGAAAAACTATCCTGCACTTTATTATTAAATTTCTTTACTACTGTGCCCGGCACTTCACGCAGATGGTTTAATGTACTATAGTCCTTATTACCATCATACCCGATTATTCTGATTCTGTTGCCGGGCAAATCTTTATCCTTATCATCATTTCTGTGGAGCTCTAATCTTCTTTCAGCTTCCTGCTGATAAGCATCTTCATCAGTATTTGTATGCTCTTCCGCAATCATCGGAGAAAACCACATCTCATCAATAATTATTTCATCATTCTTTCTATTGCTATCTATTGCTATCGCCATACTTTTTTGGATCGCCCTGATAAAAATTTTCTTTATATCCACGGCAATGATCACAGTCGCCGTGTGTAAGAACATAACAATCAACAAACGGGTTGCTATCTCTTTTTTGAATAGAACTAAGCAAATCCTTTTTCACATCGTATATCGCCGGATCTGTACTTCCAATAGATGTTTGTCTTATGTTACAATCTACAAGGATTGTTGTGTTGTCTTTTAGCAGGATTAAGGATTGATCTCCATTTCCAACAGGGTAATACTTGATTAAGTTCTTCATTTTATTGTTTTTTACTTTTTACTTATCGTCTTGGTGATACATCTTCTCCAAACAACCCTCCAATTATAATACCTGCAATTATCCCTACAGGACCAAATGCAGTTCCTATCAAGCCACCCCCTGTCATTCCAAGAAATGTATTCTCTTCTCTGATTCTTTCCTTCCTTATTCTGTTTAATGGAGCTCTGCTTACACCGTTTCTTCTCCGCATCGTACTGGTGCATCCTGCACCCTTAGCACAATTACAGCTTATGCAAGCCGCATATAAATTATTCAAATGATCTGTGCCGCCTCTGGCCTTTGGTATTGAATGCTCAATATGCCAGGCTCCTTTACTGCCAGTCAGACCATAGTTTCTAAAACTCAACTTCCGGTGGCAAATGTGACAGCTACCGTCTGTTTTCTCATAAATTGTCTGCAATCTTTCGTTTGAAATAGCCATTTTGATTTCCTTTAGAACTCTAAGTTACAAATAATGTTTTATATAACAATATTGTCAACCGATTATGACAACTAATGTTTTTTCTTAATAATCCCCTAATACCTTCAATTAGTGTCTTATATGTGCATAAATTGTGAAAAATTGTTACAAAAGCTTGTTATTTTGGCACATTTATATATACATTTGTAAACCAACTAACCACCAATTTCGTTTATACTCTAAACACTTCTCATGCACCAGCTATTCTCAGAAAGGTTTAGGTCAGCCCGTTCACTTAGCGGATTGTCCTTGCAGGATCTTGCTGTCAAATTGGGAAATAAAGTTTCTCGGCAGGCTCTTCATAAATATGAAAAAGGCGATGTCATTCCCGATAGCGAAATGATTCAGCTACTTTCTACCGCTCTGAATGTTCGCCCTGATTTCTTCTTTCGTGAAACCAAAGTTGAGTTTACTGAAATCGAATTTCGCAAGCTTAAAAAACTTCCTGCTAGGGAAGAGAACAGGATTATTGAGCAGGTAAAAGACAAACTTTCTCGCTACCTGGAATTGGAAGAAATTCTATCAATTCAAACTCAGTTTGAAAATCCGTTAAAGGGGATTGAACCTATTAACTCTTTTAAACAAGTAGAAGCTGCATCACAGAAAGTAAGAGAGATCTGGAATTTAGGAAACGATCCAATATTCAATTCTATTGAGTTATTGGAGGATAAACATATAAAAGTAGTATTAATAGAAGATGCTGAAGACTTTGATGGCATGCAAACCTGGGTTAATAACACTATCCCGGTTATTGCTATTAATAAAGGAAAAATCAAATCGGATGACAGGATACGTTTTACTGTGTTCCATGAATTGGCACATCTGCTTTTACCGCTAAAGCATTTACAAGAGAAGCAGAAAGAAAAATATTGCCACCAGTTTGCCGCTGCAATGCTTTTGCCTAGGGAAGCTGCAATAGATGAAATAGGTAACGGGAGAACCAAGTTGATGATTCAGGAACTTGGTTTACTTAAAAAACAATATGGCATCTCTATTCAGGCAATTATAATGCGGGCTCGTGATTTAGAAATTATTACTGATAGTTACTGCAAACAATTTTTCTTCTTTATGCAACAAATGGGCTGGAAAGTCCATGAGCCGGTAGAATATATTGGTGTAGAGGAATCCAATCGTTTCGACCAGCTTTTATTAAGAGCCTTAGCAGAAGAGCTTATTTCAATTAGTAAAGCGGCTTCCTTAAGAAATCAAAGTTTGGCAGAATTCAGGGAAAAGTTTTTGATAGTTGTTTAGTTTTGCTGGCTTGATTTATTTGCAACCAAAACCTTTTTTCTGTGAAGATTGCAATAACCGATGCTTGCATATTTATTGATATATCCGATCTCAAACTCACATCCCAGTTTTTTGGGTTAAAAGTTGAGATACATACTTCCCTTGATGTATTTAATGAATTGTATCCCGAACAAAGAGAAATCTTAAATGCTTATAAGTCTGTAGGCAAACTTATCGTTCACAATATTTTGGAAGCTGACAGGATTGCCATTTACAAAGAAGGATTTCCTAATACACTCTCAAACAGCGATAAGACTGTTTTATACCTAGCTGCAAAATTAGGTGCTATGGTGTTAAGTAGCGACAAAAGAGTCAGGCATAATGCAAAAATTCGCTCAATTGAATATCATGGTATGTTTTGGATATTTGACAGGCTTGTAGAATCTTCTGTGATTTCGCACAAGGAAGCTTCAGAAAAACTGAAGACTTTAATCGTAACCAATGTCATATATCAAAATAATGCAAAGCTACTAATAGAAATGAATAATCGTCTTAAAAAGTGGGAAAAACATTTTTAAACGCCTTTGTTTTAGTAGGCAGAACAACCAGGTGCATCACGGTTCTATCCTTCGTACTTATTTAATAGCTTATACGATTAAGTAGGGTCTTTTTCATTTTAAAAGATGTGATTTAACATTCAATTGGGATTGCAAAAAAATTCAGAAAAATCAGCACTTATCATTCAGCTAATTTTATCATTATAGTAGCATATTGAAAGCGTTCTACAAATCAAGTCATATATTAAGGTATTGAATTTCAATTTTTATTAGCTTCCCTATCGCTACCTGCCTTATTTAAAAAACAACGTTCTTTTCACTTAGCCCGTACAAAAACCACAGGGCGCCATAGGCACATTTTTGTTCATCATTTGCCCGTTCCCAAGGTTCATATTTGCACCGATCATCTACGATAGTGCCGTCCTTGCGCGTATCGCAATAAGAATATAGTCCGCAAGAATAATTGCCTTCTATCAACGTACTCCTGATCTCCTGTATCGCAAGCAGGTATAATGGTTCGATCTGGTTTTCTATTGCAACTATATCATAAGGTGCCTTGAACCAGCGTTGATTTACATTATTGTGTAAGGAAGGATTACCGAATTGTAACATAATAGCATTCCAATAACCATCAAACAATTCAGGTTCCCGATAAAGATTGATCATTAAATATGGCGTTTCTTTCCTTACCTTAAGTCCTACACGCAACAAATAGGCTACCCACTCTATGGTTGGTTCCATATTAGTATGCGGTAATAACTGGGCAATTACATGAATTGCACCATTCATATTCTTTTCATAGTCTTCATACACCTGCCATCCTTGCGCATACATATAATTGATCCCATGATCAAACATATCTTCTGCTGATTTCAGCTGTATTCCCTGTTGAATGATATCATTCAAAATGCGGTAGAACATTACACCAGGATAGCCTGATAACAGTGATACATCACAAAGAGCGAACAAAAATTCGTCATTCGTCAACAAGGCAGTACCCATGTACTCGCCGAGCTTTAAGCAAGCCATGTACGGATATACGGGCGGAACAGGACCTTTGTAATATTTCAACTCCATCAGGTAGGCCATCATCTCCGACACTGCTATCTCTCCAAATATGTACTGTGTCTCGTCATTATACTTATCCACAAGATCCAACTTGAGATGGTACAGGTCACCTTTACCAGGATGCATGGCTGCATACACTTCATCTTTGACAAAGGAGTGTTTGACAATACGGGTCGATGTATCATCTATGCCGTGTGCGACACGGCCATTCCCTTCCATCATTTTACGGATACGCCACAAATTATGCTGCTCCTCCGCTATAGACCCACCTAGTGGCAATTTTAATTCTGTCTTCTTGCTTTTTTGAATATCAGCGATATATTGCCTAAGGCGATCATAAGTATTCCATACGTGCAACTGCCCGAAAGAGCTGGTGATATTTTGCAGAAAATGCGTGTACTCATGCACAAATACTCCCTGCTCATAATCGGTGAGTGTTTTGCTTTTTAAGTTCCCGAGGTCTTTGTCTGTGTTGATAAAGATTCGCAGAAACGACGTTAGATAGTTGCCGAATGCCATCTGTATTTTGCAGCAAAGATAAACGGCTTGTTGTCTCTCGTGATAACAATAAAAAATTTCAAGAGATAAGTATTTAATCGAACAATGAATCGTAAATTCGCTATAGAAAATTGAAATCGCGAAAACAAATAAGACTTACCGTTTACGGTTTTGTTTACGGTTTTTAGTAAGGCATTTGATTCCCAATAGCTTTTTAGTTCCTGTCGAGGCTACATTTAAAACGATCTATATTGGACAAGGTTTAGTTTCTCAACATAGAGAAACGATTTCCGCCCGATCCAGGTTAATGACTACACCTATTGGCAGAAAGCCCCTGCTAACTCACACTAATTTGAAGATAAACCCTGACAAAGGGTCTTCTGTTATCGTGGCACATTATTAGCGCCACAGTAGTGACTTGCACTCAGCCGCTTTCGGGGTACTCATTCAATCGATAATATATATGTTAAAACAACAGGTCCTGCCGGGTTCGTCCAAACGTCGTCTCCCGCGCTTTATGACCCTCACAGATATTTTCAACAAAAACTCCATACTCAAAAGATATTATTTCAAAACTTTAATCGTAATCGGTATTATATGGACCTGTTTTTATTATTCCCGGATCCTGTCGCTTTCCTATACTGAAAAAATTGAAGAATATCCTTTTGCCCAATCTGACATTGCTACTTTTATTACCCTTATCACAATTGGATTGATCTCTTATTGCGCAATGGCATACATGCTGATCTTTCCTTTGAAAAACCGTTTACGGAAATATCCACTATGGTTAAACTTCCTGGTCAAAACAATAATACTCTCTCTCGCCACGGCACTGCTTGCCGTACTTTCTTTTTATATTATTTACCTTTTTGTAAATGGAAAAGGTTTTATTGCAAGTTCCAAAATCCTCTATTACTATGTGTTTCAAACTACCTGGCTGGTTGCTTATGTTGAATCCGGGCTTCTGCTTTATATCATTACCTTACTGATTCTCGAGATCAACGAAAAATATTCACCCGGAGTGTTTACAGATATTTTTATCGGCAAATATTTAAAACCCCAGGAAGAAAAAAGGATCATTTTATTTATCGACCTGAAAGACTCAACTCCTACCGCTGAAAAACTCGGTCATAAAAAATACTTCTTTTACATACGCGATTTTATCCATCATATATCGCTGGCCCTACTGGAATACGATGGACTCATATACCAGTACGTCGGAGACGAAATTGTCGTTTCATGGCTTTCTAACGATCGCAACAAGAATAAATGCATCCAGTCTGTAATAAGAGCGCGGCGAATCATACAAAAGGAAAGCGATTATTACAGGAGAGAGTATGGTATTATTCCTGAATACCGCATAGGCGTACACCTCGGTTTTGTTACAGTCGGTGAAATAGGTATAGTAAAAAAAGATCTAACCATGAGCGGAGATGCCATGAATACAACAGCAAGAATAAGAACTATGACTGGTGAATTGAACCACAAATTCATAGGTTCTGCTGAATTTGTGCGGAATGTTGGCCTGAAAGACTGGCAAATTGAAAGTTTGGGATTCATAGATCTGAAGGGCAAAGAACAGGCTATGGAACTATTTGCGATCAAACTTTAATTCTATTTCCAACTGTAGAAGCAAACAAAACAGGTAAAATTTCTGGAGTGATATAATAGGTTTCCTTGTAGTTATCATGCACAATTCTTCTACACGGATAAATACCAGTCCCACTCATTATAAAATATATCTCTCCTCAGTTTTTTCCCTTGATTGCTTCCTCCAGCCTGTCCCTTATATCGGATAAATGATATTTAGACATAGGCTCCCTGTAATAGGGAATGGCGTTATCAATTCTTTTGATAAGGCTTTTTATTTGTTGTCTTATTAATGAGGAATTATCTGTAATCAAACTAACATTAAAATAAACGCCTGGATTGGGACTGTTAGATTTTTCCGGTGGACTTAACAACGATATCAGTTGATTGACATAGAGCTTTTGAAGATTTCTTCGGAAAAGATCAATATTCGATCGCGTTGATAACTCTTTCCAGATTCCCTTATCCAGGTCATTAAAGAATTCCTGCGGTGTATACGCTTGCTGGGGCTGATAAGTTGACCACCATAATAACCTTGCGGTTGTTGTATGAGACATTAGTTTTTCAAGTACCTCCCGCTGCAGGTTAGCAACCTGGTAAAGCCCGCCTGTTGCTGTGAGGAAGTACATGGTACTATCCATCAGCCAGGTGGGAGTAGTAAATATATTATCAAGAAGAAATTCAACTGCTCTTTTTTGCAGTGACTTTGACGGATAGTCAATAATCCCTCCCGGCTGCTCAAAGGTCTTTGGCGTCATCATTACTCCGCCAACGGCAGATGCAACATGAAACAAATAAGTTCTGAACTGCTTTAATATTCCTGCATTCTTTCGTGTCAGCTCATCATAATCTTCCGAAGATTCCTTTGTCCATTTAATTAAGTTTGAAGAAATCCTTTTCAGATTTTTAATCGCATAATAACTTGCTTTTACAGGATCATCCCCAAGGTCTTCTGACTGAGTACGTGGATCGGCAGAATTTGTTTCGTTGCCAAACCAAAGATTCCTGTCCTTTGTTTTTTCTACGATCCATTTGTTCAGGTATTTCTTCTCGCTTTCAAAATCGGTTAGTTCCGGGAAGTAGCGATATCCCCATTCAATGGCCCATTCATCATAAGGACCAATTCTCGGCAATAATCCATTTCCTCCGATACTGTCTTCCGGCTGCGCTACATAATTAAGTCGTGCATAGTCCATAATAGATGGACAAATGCCATGCTCCTCCACCCATTTTTTATCGCGGAGATTTTCCACTTTCACTGCAGAAGAAGCGCCGAAATTGTGCATCAGTCCAAGCGTATGACCAATTTCGTGAGAAGCGACAAAACGTATCAATCGTCCCATGATACTGTCAGGCAATACCGCTTTCCGCGCATTCGTGTCTATTGCTCCGGCCTGAATAAAATACCAGTCCTTTAAAAGTCTAAGTACATTATGGTACCAGCTGATATGGCTTTCAATGATCTCTCCGCTTCTTGGATCAAAAACGACAGGCCCCATTGCATTTTGCAAATAAGAAGGCTTATATACGATAGCGTTATGCCGGGCATCTTCAATGCTCCAATCAGGATCATTCTGCGGTGCTTCTTTGGCATAGATGGCATTTTTGAAACCCGCCTTTTCAAAAGCTTTCTGCCAGTCATTCACTCCTTGTATTAAATAGGGAACCCATTTTTTCGGAGTCAGTGGATCGATATAATAAACGATTGGTTTTTTAGGCTCTACTAACTCACCTTTTTTGTATCGCGCAATGTCTTCGACTTTCGGTTCCATACGCCAGCGTTTGATATAGCGTATCAAATCAACTCCCTGCGGGTTTGTATCGAAATTCATAAACACCTGGTAGAAATATCCTACTCTCAGATCATGATATCTTGGCTTCATTGGTTCTTCCGATAACAGCACAAAAGAGCTGTTAAACTCGTAAGTGTTTCCGGTGTTACTATATCTCAGTCCATAGGTCTTAACAGCCCTGAGTTCAATATTTAACGGTAAAGATTTTACCCCTACGATATAAGATTTATCAGGGCTGATGGTCGTTATTTTTAAAACTGCTTTTGCAACCGCATCAGCAAACAAAATATTATTCTCTCCATTCATGAAATCGGTCATATCTATGACTAAAGCGGACGAATCAGGAGAGAATGCTTTGATATCAAAAGCAAAAGCTATGGGTGGCATGTTTGATTTAGCCAGGTTGGTAACAAGACCATTGGCAGACGAGTCACCTGCCGTAAAAAAAACATTATCCGTCAGATCACGGATAAATACTTTGTATCCTGGCCCTCTCGAGAAACGAATCATCCTTCTGCAGATCTCATCACCAGCATAACCAAAAAAATCCTCCAGGCCTGATGTTCCGCTTCCGCCATTTACGATGCGGTTTACAACCAGGATATCCCGCTCAAGAAGCTTAACGGGTATCTCAAAATAATAGCGATCCTCCACCTTGTCTACTTTCATCATTCCCTCATCTGAAATTGCGGAACTGGGAATGATCTCTCTATAGGGTTTAGGCTTATAAGCAGGCTTTACTGTGGAATCGGTAGCAGATTTCTGACCTGATACAAATACGGCAAGGGACAAAAAGATACTTACGCAAAAAATATTTTTCGCTTTACGCATAGGGAATATGTTTTTAAATTACCTGGGAGTTTGGGGCAGATTAGTCAGACGCATAATTTCCAGCGGAATCAGTTGAGTATAACGCAGATCATTAGGCGCTAAAGTATAGGTTGTGTTGTTGATAATGCGACGCAAGACAATATTCGCGCCCTCAATATTCAAACGTCGTATATCTGACCATCTAAGTCCGCGATATACAAGTTCCTTCCTTCTTTCTATTAATATTTTTCGAAGCGCATCAGCAGCATCGGTTGCGGTAAATGGTTGCCAGCTTCCGTTATTTTTCCAGCGCTTAATCATTAACGTATTGAGATCCGAAAGAGCTGCATCCTTATTTCCGTTCCTTGCCGCACATTCTGCTCTTATAAGATACATTTCACCAGTTGTAAGACCATCAAATATTACTGAAGGGAAAGTTTCCGAATCGTAACTGCCGTTAAAATAATAAGTACCATCGCCATTCGGCAGGAAGTAAAGCGTTTTCCGCACATCATTTGCCTGGTAAGACTGATATAAAAGCGAATCTACTTTTCCACCTAAGAAGTAATAAGGATTACGGGAAGAGAAATTAGCGTGACTGTAATAGATCACTTCTTTATTAAACTTGAGTATCCCTCCCACAACCTGCGTATTATAGTCCAGCACGAAACTGTTTTGCTGCAGAGCCAGGTCAGCATACTTACCAGCATTTACATAGTCGCGCATCGTAAGATACGTACGGGCCAGGGCGCCATATGCTGCTGTTTTATTAGGCCGGGTTGGAAAATCCACTGTTGCAGGTAAAAGATTAATAGCTTCCTTAAGGTCATTTATGATCTGGTCATAAGTCTGTTGAACAGTAGCACGGGTAGAAGGAACTTCAATGGCCGCGGTCATACGCAAAACAATTCCCAGGTCTGTATTAGCAGTTGCCTGAACATAAGGCTGACCGTATACATCTGCAAGACGCTGAAACATAAATGCGCGGTAAAACAAGGCAGACCCTTTTATTTTATTGAAGGTTTCATTTTCTGCAGCAGTATGATCGATCAATGGTAACTGGTCTAACACAACATTGGAATAGTGAATAGATTTCTGGTATGCTGCATACCAGGTTCCAAGATGAGTAGCATCTTTATCCCACATATAATTTGTTCGCTCAATTTCATCACCCGCTGCCCAATCTGTCGAGTTCATGAAATAATTATCAGACAATGTCTCTGGTAATTCAATACTGTTTTCATTCATTACGTCATGACGATCCAGCAACGCCTGCAAATCAGAAAGCTTTGAAGGGACCACCTGGCTTTTTACAGGTTTCTGATCAAGGTATTTTTTGCAGGATTGCAGCGTTATCACCAGCAGCAAAAAAGTTATAAATCGATATAAGTTGAAATATTTATAGGGGCGCATAAAAAGTTAGATTAGAAGTTAAAGTTTATTCCTGCAGTGATACTGCGGGAAGGTGGAGTAACGATGACCTGGTAATCGGGATCAAACACCGACTTTTCTTTTCTCCAAAGAATAATATTCAGATCATTACCATAAAGAAAAACCTGGATATTGCCGATCCGGCTGTTTCTATTTTTAGGTTTCCAATCGTAAGCCAATCGAATATCCTGCCACCGGATATTATCGCCCCGCTTCACATTTACTTCAGAATTAGCATAGAACAAATCACGATTTTGATTTTGCGGGTACACGAGTGAAGGCACTGTAGTGTGCAGTTCATCTCCAGGTTGCTGCCATCTTAAAGAATAATCTGCGTGACCTTTCCAGTCATTGAACAAAGCGGTATAACTGATCGTTGGCTTTCGGAAATAATATGCAAGCCGGTAAGTAATATTGGCAGATACGGATATTCCTTTCCAGCTAATTGAATTGTATAGAAACCCGGTATAAAGCGGTATCATCGAACCATGAAAAATCTGGTTGCCGATTGAATCATCAAAAATTTTCGCATAGTCCTTGCTGATACTATGATTCAGCATTCCCTGTGGATCACCTGTAACAGGATCAAGACCCGCGAATTTATAGCTTGATATACCCCATGCAATTTGTCCTTCAGTAGGATTGATACCAAAACCGAGGAACTGGCTGGTCTTGAATCCCCCATTGGTATATTTATCTACAATAACTTTTACATAGCTCAAAGCAAAACTGCTTTCCCAATGCAGAGGTCCATCCAGGTTCACCGAATTCAAACGGAATTCATAACCCTTGCTTTTCAGACTTGCTACGTTGACAACAAAATTCAGAATACCTGTAGTTGGATCGACGGGTGTTGGTGCGATCAGATCTGTTGATTTTTTCCGGAACCAGTCAAAGCTGCCTGATAAGCGGTTTTTTAAAATAGCAAAATCAAGTGCAATATTTGTTATTCCCACCTGCTCCCATCTAAGGTCTGGATTTGGTGGAGTGGACACAACAGCCCATGGATAACTTGTATAAGGTGCTGAACCCGGTAAATTAATAGTAGCAAGCCCTGAACGATTATTATCTACATTACCAGAATATCCATAAGAGGCGCGTAATCGCAGTGATGAAACCAGGGGCAGCTTAAAGAATTTTTCTTTTGTCAGCTCCCAACTTGCGCCGGCTGACCAGAGTGGCTTCCATCTATTATTGGTATTAACTCCAAATACATTTGCTCCGTCACGTCTTGCACTTGCATAAAAAGTGTACCTGCCTGCATAAGTATAGGATGCATTGGCCAGCACAGATACATAGCGGTTGTTGGCACCTTCACTCACAGCAGCTCCCTGTGGAATTCGCTGGCTACCAGAAAGGTTTCCATAAATAGGATAGGCCATATTGTAATTCAACAATGTCGCATAGGTTGTCAGATCATCGTCATATCCATAAAAGCGGTTGGTATTTGCAGAGCTTTTGGATTCAGCTATATCACCCGCAATTAATCCTGTCAGTTCATGTTTTCCTTTCCAGCTTTTATTTATATTGATCTGGCCGCGTACCTGTTGAGTTATGCCCAGACCATTATCAAGATCGAGTATTCCACCTAACGGTATCCGCCTTGTTACAGTAGTACCGCTGATCGAGCTAAAGCGGTTGATCATGTTGCGTACATAATAACTATTGGGGTTATAATATATTTTGTTGGCCCTGCTTTCCTGTATATGCTGGAATCGAACGCTTGCTTTAATCCAGCTGGCAAAACGATATGACAGTCCAACATTGATTCGGGTAAGCGCAGTTTCCAAATTACTGTTCGCAAGGGGGATTTCTTCCAAAGGTTTATAGAGCCAATTGAGCAATTTTCCTCCGCCTGCAGTATCAGCCCATGACATCCTGATATCGTTTGGAATAGCAAGTGCATTACCTGCATCATCTGCCAGCTTTGTATAAGGCGCTACTTTACCCGGGAATAAAATACTGGTTCCTCCAAGGCCGGCACTTCTTATAGTATTATAAGCTAGGTTTATCCCGGATTCAATTTCCAAATTCTTCACTGGCTTGAAACTAAAAGAAGAGTTGAGCGTGAATTGCTGATCACCATCCACTCCTTTAACTTCGGCATTACTGGTATTAAAACCAGCACCCAGTAAAAAATTAAACGTGCTGCTTCCACCACTGGCATTAATATAGTGCTGGCTTGCAACACCCGGTCTGTATATATAGCGGCTTAATTGATCCCGCACATCAGTAGTTAATAAGGATGCAATTTGAGTAGCTGAGTCTGAAGCTGAGATCAGACCTGATCTTCTTTTTGCAAGTATCTCGACCACGGGTGATACGATAGGTCTGCTCGAAGTGTTTGTCAGGGTTGTATTATAGAATCCTTTACTGAATAAGAATTTTTCTACTCCTACAAAGTCTTCCTTTGAGATTTGTGGCTGATAATAGAGATCAGGCTTTTCTTTAAAAGTAGTGTTGGAAGAAACAGATATTCGAAGGCCCTGGCCATAGTTACCTTTCCTGGTAGTAATTACAATTACTCCATTACCTCCCTGGGTTCCCCAGATAGAAGTGGCGGCGGCATCTCTTAACACTGTGATACTTTCAACATCATTCGGATTAATATTATTCATATTTCCTTTAAAAGGAAAATTGTCTACTACGATCAGTGGGTTAAATGCCGTGCCGGTTCCCTGTTGTCCAAGTGTACTGATACCACGGATCTGTATAGGTGTATTGCCTGCGTTTTTGATAAATACGAGGCCAGGTATGGTACCATCCAGCCGGGTAATTACATTCATCCCTGCTCTGCGCTGAAAGGCAGCACTATCAAGTTTTGCCGCGGAACCAACAAACCTTTCCCTGCTTACCTGCTGATAACCCGAACTCAGTTGTACATTTTCATTTTCTCCTACGCGAAGTTTTGTGGTCAGTGTTCCCAGGTCTGTTTTACTGTTAACTTTTATTTCAAAAGTTTGAATGCTTACACCGCTGATAATTAATGTTGACTTTTCATCAATATTTTTCAACGTGAAATTTCCGTTTGCATCTGTAGAAGTCCCGACATTGCTTCCTTTTACAAATACACTTGCAGGCACACCTTCGCCTGCTTCATTAACAATTCTGCCTTTTACATCGATGGGTGGGGGAGGCTCATTTATCACCGGATTAGTATTTCCAGGTTGAACTACTGGTGATGAAACAGGTTTTACTACAATAAACTTATTACTGAAAACATAAGTGTAAGGCTGATCTTTAAAGCAAATGTCCAGCACCTGGCTTAGTTCGGCATTTGTTACTTCAACTGTTACTTTCCTGGTATTTAGCATCATCCTGTCGGAATAAACGAAGTTGTATGTTGTTTGCTTTTCTATTTCAGAAAACACTTTTTCCAGCGGCGCATTTTTTAATGAAAGATTCAGGCGCTGCGCGTCTCCATTTGCGCTCGCTGAAAGGCAGGCTGTAAGCAGAATAATAGCAGTTATCTTCATGATCCGTCTCGCATGCAGCGGAATTTTGGTTAATCCCGCACGGGGCGGGATACAAAGAGCCCTTAATAGCATAACTTTGTTTTTAGTTTGGGTTAAACAATAAGCAGTCTGTCCAAGATTTGTATAATTGGGTTAACCTGAACTACTCGGCCAGCGGCGGTGCAACGCTTCTGGCTTTTTGTTTAGAGTAACGCTAAGAACCTATTTCATTACAACAACCTTTTTGCCTTCAATCCTGAATTTAACTTCACCAGTTAATTCCAGCGCTTTCAGAATACTTGATAACGGTGTTTCCCTTGAAATTTTCGCATTGAAACCGGTGACGGGTGTCGTTTCAAATTTTACATCTATATCATACCATCGGTTTAATTGCCTCATCAACGTTTTTATATCTGTACTCTTAAACAGAAATTTTCCACTCTTCCAGGCTACCACCTGGTCTACATCAACATTCCTGTTTAAACTAAGTTCTCCCTGTGAATTCAACTGAACCTGCTGCCCCGGAGCTAACAGCTGACCACGATTGCCTCTTACAACTTTTGCGCTTCCCGAAACCAGCGTGGTCTTTACATCGCTTTCATCAGGGTAAGCATTGATGTTAAACTCAGTTCCAATATCATGAACTTCCATATCGTTTACATTAACAATAAAAGGCATCGACGCATTATGCTTTATTTCGAAATAAGCCTCCCCGGTTATTTCCACTCTTCTTTCTTTTCCTCTAAAAGCAACCGGGAACTTTAACGTAGATCCTGAATTCAGCCAAACTTTACTTCCATCAGAAAGAACAGTTGCATAGGTTTCACCTTTTGCAGTTGTCAATATATTATACAATAGCTGCTGATTGCTGCTTGCTGTATCAGAATTGTAAACTAAACTGCCATTTTTATTAGATACTATTGTACTTCCCTGCTCAGCGATTTTACCGAGCGTAACGCTGTCCAGTATTATACTTGAACCGTCAGCAAGTGTAAGACGGGCTTTATATTTTCCCGGATCAATATCATTTTTAAATCTTTGAACCTGCGTCTCAGCGAGCGAAGACCTTGATTCTTTTTTAAAGAAAACAAGATAGGCTGCGAAAGCAAGACCAATGAGGAGACAAGCTGCTACCGCAATTTTTTTCCAGGTGAATTTTATCAGCCTTGCCTGAGGTTTTGATGTTTGGCCGAGAATATCCTTCAGTATTTCATTTGCTTTAGCTGCCGGCATTTCAGCGTTACCAGAAAATTTTTCCCAGTTTTGTTCAAGGAGCTCACGCAACAGTTGTTCCTGCTTAGGATTCAGCACCCAGAAAGAAAGTTCTTTCAGTTCTTCCGGGCTGCATTTATCCTGCAGGAAGCAATCGAAAAGATAAATAAGTCGTTGGTCAGGCATGGCTGTTTCGTTCAATGAAATGTTACCAGGCTATTGATAAGCACATGGAAAATACATGATTTCTAAACTAAGAGTGCTTGTAGACGCGGTGGTACCAGAGAAAATAAAAATATTTTTTTCAGATGGGAAAAATGGGGCGGCTAGTGCAGTTGATAGAGGATAATAATTGCCGTGGCTAGTTCGCCGAAACGGCCATGCAGCTCTTCACGCAGCGTTCGGAGGGCTGAGCTGATATGATTTTTCACTGTTCTTTCTGAAATCTGCAGCTGGCCCGCAATTTCAGACAGCTTCATTCCTTGCTCCCGACTTAACAAAAAAACCTGTTTTTGTTGAGGGGTAAGTTGATCAACTACTTCGCGGATAAAGTTTAATACTTCCTGATGCGCAATCCTGTCTTCACCTTCAAAACTGGCTATGGAAACCTGGTCCTTCCTTAATTCAGCCAGCATCAATCGTTCTTTAGCTCTTTGTCTGAAGGCCTGGAAAACATCATTCTGGGCCATACGATACAAATAACTGCCGAAATTTTCGATCTCTTTAAACTTTTCCCTTCGTTGCCAAACCTGCAGGAATACTTTATGCACAGTATCTGAAGCAGTTTCTGTTGAACCGGAGAGTTTAAGAACATACGCGTAAAGTCTGTTACGGTATGCATTAAATAACTTTTCAAAAGCAACTTCACTACCTTCAGCCAGTTGCTGAATCAATTCTTTCTCATTATTAAGTGGCGGCAATTGCACCGTCTAAATTTAAGCATAATCGCAACAACAAAAACACCTGGAGAGACTGATAGATCTTTGGTTACAGATTAATGCTCACTTTCGGGTAAAGAAATGGTGGTGAAGAAAGTCGAATTGACAATCGTTACCTCAAAGCTGGTAAAATTTCCGGAGTAACATAATAGGTTTCCTTGTCGTTAACATGCACAATACATTGCTTGATTTGCTCCAGTGTATCGTCCATATTTTTGAAGAAATAACCCTGGATATCCATGGCCTTTAATTTGGACAACATCCGGCCATCAAAAAAATTGGTAGCGGCGATGATCCTCACTTCAGGATTATGCTTTTTCAATTGTTGAATGACTAAATCTGCGGTAGGAGAATTTTCTATATCGGGCCAGTTGGCATCCATCATTACCAGGTCAGCAGAAATATTTTTATAGTGATCGAGCGCAAGGTTAAGGTTAGTACATGTTGCCACTACTTCAATTCCATTGTCGCGAAGGAAAGGCTCCACCGCTGCTATATAAAGTGATTTTTTGAAAATGGCAAAGATTCTGATTTTCATAGCCCTGTATTGCACGTAAAATTAAATTGGGGCCGACAAACTTCAGCAGTACTTATTCCCCATTTTACTGACAGCAATTGCACCGTAAAAATACGGAGCTGAGTTTTCGTGTAGGCCCCCGGGTTAGATGCATATCCTGCACTACTTCTTAAGATATAATTCTCTCACTAGAGACCCACTGTAAATTGCCAAACAATATGAAAAGACGATATAAGCGATAACAAAAAAAACATTACAAAATTTGTGCTTTTTACCAGCATACTTATTATCAAAATAAGAGATAACCTTTAAGTAAGTCTGATGTCTTCTTATCAAAAAATAATTCAGCGTAAATGTGATTACCAGGATAACAATCATATAAAGGGTAAGATTGACTTTTACTGATATGACCTTGATTACAATAAATAAAATTGAAAGCAGGTTTAAGCTCATGCATAATGTCAGAAACATTTGACTGGAAAAGGCATACTCCGAATCTTTCTTATTTACTTTTCGAGCGAAAACTGCAACGCAATAGAATAAATAATAATAGAAATTATTCATTGTAGCTAAGCTTGTCCTATAATTAAACGTATTGTCTTCAGGCCAGATCAGCCATTCTTACAAACCGCAACATCCCTAAATCCCTCTTCTGCTTAATCAACTTATCAACCTGTTTTGTTACCGGCAACGCTACTTTTTCTAAAAATTTCGAAACTCCTGAAACCGCCTCCCCTTCCCGTCTGCTCCTTTTATTAAAAACCTTTCTTACCGTGCCACAGACAATATAACTAGCCTGGATATTTAAAAACTGCGTATCCACTAATTTGAAGCTATTAGTAGCAAATAGCCCGGAGTAATATTCTACCGGCCTCCCGACATTAGAGTCATGGCCCGTAATCTTATGTTCAATTCTTTCAAATAATACTATTTCAGTGTTTGTAACCCTGCAAATACTTTTTATCAGCTTTCTGAGCATTTCTTCGTCTGTATTATGCTGAAGCACAGTTGATGTAAAGCTCAAATCAAAATACCTGTCGGGAAATGGCAATTCGGTTCCGTCGATCTTAATAACTGATATTGATTTGTCTTTAATTAATTGCCGGGAAAGTTCGATCATTTGTGAAGACAGGTCTACACCAACAAGCTCTTTTGTTTCCGCTCCCTGCAGATGTATTAAGTTACCCCCGGGACCAGAACCCACTTCTAGTACTTTTCTGTTTTTGAACTCCAGCTTATCAAACAGTCTTAGAAACTTTTCTCTTTTATACCTATAGTAAGGCTCATCGTCGCCTGCTATTATTTCTCCGTGAATCCGTTCTTTGATATTTCGGGCAACAACATCCCAGTAAGCTTCAGGTCTATAGTTTTCGGAAGTCATATAAGAGTTGGAAGCATAATTAAAATAAAAAACGTTTTAAATTGAAGATTTTTTGAATCTATTGAATGTCGAACCCAAAACTCTGTTTGTTTTTATTATAAAAGTCTAATAATATCTCTCTGACTTTAGAATCTTTTTCCATTGACTCGAAAGTTTTAGTTTTTACAGTATCAACGAATGATTCAAAACTCTGAAAATTTTTTTTAGCCTGTCTTGAATATAAATGGCCATACCAGTTAAATATTTTTGCCAGTTTTTGGATGTTGAATGCAATCGCATCAAAGCAAAATGCTTCCAGAACTAAATAATCCCTATCCTTTTTTAATTGGCTGATACCATTTATCCCTATACAGATATGGCCACTTATTGACGTATCGCTCCTCCTGACATCGTCCCACATAAAGAACCGTGAAGCGATTTTCATCATTTCTTCGCGGGCGAATTTTTCAAGTGGCTGCGTATTCCACTCCCTGTTAGCCAATTGCCTGAAATAATTATTGAATTTTACGTTCCTTTTTAAATAACCGCAATAACGCCTATTTATTGTAATAGAATCGGGTTTATCTGTATTCATACGAGCCAATGCGAATTTTACAGAATCCATATTCATCAAAACATATTGAAATCGCAGAAAATGCATCTTTACAAATCTAAAACCGGGTGATTCGCTGCTTTTGTTAAGATCGGGGTATGGCAACTCTATACCTCCAGATACTGTGTCGTGTTTAGGCATATTTACATGAAACAGATCACAATAATTTACGCTATCGGGGGTACCATGAAAATACGTTTGCTGTTT
>JADMIO011827062.1_pt1 | contig 37172 bp, 30 predicted proteins | sample 8958161 | NCBI WGS metagenome assembly JADMIO01 (sample SAMN16585339, study PRJNA669376) | soil metagenome | isolation source: Crop rotation soil | place: USA: Cullars Rotation, Alabama | collected 2011
CTTTCCCGACCAGAAATCCGGCGAACTCCGCGTCCACCTGCAGTACGCGCATAGGACCCGGATGGCGATTCACTTCACGGTGCTTCATCACCCCAATTGTCCCACCCCGTATGCCGAATTCCAAGCCTAATCCGTTAGCACCCTGCGAATCAGGAAGGTCGGGAATCGATCTCCTTACGAAGATCCTCCCAAATGTTCACGGGCATGCTGAGGAAGGCTTCGACCACTTTGGGATCGAACTGGCGTCCTGAGCAACGATCGATTTCCTCGCGTGCAGCCTGCACAGATTTAGCTCGGCGGCCGGCATAGCCGGAAGTGATGTTATCCAAAGTGGCAGCGATGGCGACAATGCGCGCTCCCAGCGGAATTTCTATGCCCTTCAAGCCGCGAGGGTAACCAGTTCCATCGAAGTATTCCTGATGCGCGTAGACGATTTCTGCCGCTTCCAATAGAAAAGGAACCTTCTTTACGATCTGGTAGCCATGATTCGAATGCTCGCGCATGGTGGTAACATCTTCGGGGGTTAAGGCGCCCGGCTTGTGAAGAATGGCATCTGAAATCGAAATCTTGCCGATATCATGCAGAAACGCGCCGCGGGCAACTACCTTGACCTCTTCTCTTGAAAGGCCCAAGGCTGTCGCAATCGCTATGGCGAACGCCGTCACACGGTTTGAACGACGTTTTAACGCGGTGCTCTTGAGTTCAAGCGCGCCGCATAGGGCGTCCACCACCGTGGCGCAAGATGGCTCAAGGCGCTGGGCGTGACTCCGATCCTGGGATTTCAAGTCGATATGATGTTTTTGATTCTTCGAACTGCTGCGGCGGCGGGCGAGTAGGTAAAAGCTAACTCCCACGAAGGCAATTAGTGTTGACCACGCTACGTATCTCTCAAACATGTTAAATCCTGCTGGATTTCAATTTCAGATCTGCTCTTTCCCTTTATTTCAGCGGAGGCATGACGGGACTCACGCCTGGTTTGCGAGCGATCTGTTGTTCCTGTAACTGATCTTTCCCTTCCTCGATCAAATAAAACTTGTCGGCCTCGACGTTACGGAACAGTTGTCGCTGTCCACTCGGCCAAGTGACTTCAACGCTTTCCACTCGATTAGTCTTTCCAAGACCAAAGTTGGCACGCAGATCACTCTGCGAAAGATAACTTCCTCCACCTGCGATTTCACGAATCTGGGAAATCTCACGAGCCACAACTCTGATGCGGGCTCCCATGGCATCGCGATTGCTCTTCGTTCCGATTAGCTTGAAATTTATGAAATGACTGCCATTACCCCCGCTATTGTGCAGCAGCAGTGGCGGGTCACCATTATTCGCGACCACGACATCAAGGAAGCCATCGTTATCGAAATCTGCAAAGGCCGCTCCGCGGCCGACGTAAGGGGTTTGAAAACCACTGCCCGCCAGCTTAGTAGTTTCGAGGAACTTTCCGTTGCCTTCGTTGTGGAACAGCATATTAGTTTGCTTGTAACGGATTTCGGGAGAGGCTTGTTCTACCTCCGGATAGACGTGGCCGTTGGCAATGAATATATCCAGCCAGCCATCGTTATCGTAATCGAAAAAACCTCCACCGAAGCTGAGCACATCATGCGTGGGGCGCGTGATTCCAGCTTGATCGCTGACTTCCGCGAAAAATCCTGACCCCTCGTTGTGCCACAAGTGATCAGAGGATCGCTGGAAGTCCGAAATGTAAAGATCGAGCCAGCCATCGTTGTCATAATCTCCCAGCGAAATGCACATGGCAGCCATGACTCGCCCCTGAGCGGTCAGGGCCATTCCGCTGACCACGCCCATTTCTTTGAACGTCCCATTCCGCTCATTGTGGTAGAGATAGGCATCGAGTCCATCGTTAGCAACGAACAGATCGGGCCAGCCGTCATTGTCGTAGTCCCCGGCGCCCACGGAAAGATTCTTGCCCTCGGGCTGATAGATTTTCGCCGCCGCAGTTACGTTTGTGAATGTGCCGTTGCCGTTGTTGTGATATAGCGCGTCGGGACTTCCGCGGTAAACACTTGGAGCACAGCTACTGAGCACTCCTCCCAGGTTGCAATAACGCTTATCGCCCAAATTAACGTAGCTGCCGACGTAAAGATCGAGTCGCCCGTCACGGTCATAATCGAAGAATGTTGCTCCCGAATGAAAAGCCCCAGACTCCGTTCCGGCGACTCCTGCCTTGTCGGTGACATCGGTGAACGTCCCATTACCATTGTTGTGGTACAGAACATTGCGGCCGTACTGTGTAACGAAAAGATCGGGAAATCCATCATTGTCATAATCGCCCCACACACATCCCATGCCGTAGCCCGTGCCGGGAACTCCGGCCTTGTCTGTGATATCGGTGAATGTGCCGTTGCCGTTGTTACGGTACAGGGCGTCGCGCGCAGTGATGCCCCGGTTGTAGAGATCCCGGCCGTTTACGAAATAGATGTCCTGCAGGCCGTCGCCGTCAAAATCAGCTACGCACAGTCCCGGGCCGAATTCCTCGCGGTTAATCGAGATTCCACTATTACCTTTAAAATGCGTGAACTTGATGCCAGCCGAGGATGTGACATTCGTAAATTGTATTGACTCCGCAGGAGCTACCTGAGCCTCCAGCGCCTGAATACGTGCGAATACGGCGACCATTGCTGCCATTATGAAAATCCGCAAGAACATTGTAGTGTTATCGTGACTGACCGAAATTTTGTTGAGATTTCTCAGTAGCGCGACAGTCACGTTTTTCTCTCAATCACTTCTCAAGAATAGTATTGCACCGGATAGGCAAGAATGGTGTGAGAACTAAATGAGGCATCAGGAATGAGGTCGTGTGGAATCCGCGAGAGCAAACTCAGAATGGCTCTAGCCCTAAACCATACTGATCTTTTAAGTGATAGAAATTACCGTGAACAGTTCCCTGCCCATTTGCAATGGTTAGCTTGCGTGCGCGAACATCTTCCACCCACTCAGCCTTGGCATCGGAAGCTCTTCGGTTCGCGATAATACGCAAACGTTCCACCTCAATCTGGTCATTCGACATTTCTGCGTCTATTCGGCCAAACTCAGACTTGATTTGTGCTTTCACCAGTTCAGATATGCTCCCGTTCTGAACTGTAATGTCGAACATCAAAGCAACAGCACGGCTTGAACGTAATCCGAAATCTCTGCACTGGGCAATAGCCTCTTTAAATAAACGCGTGGCGAATTGCACCTGAATATCCTGGAAAAGCTGTTGCCTACCCAAGGTCTTTAACTGACCTTTCCAGGGTTCGATCGGCACATGCTTCACGTTTTGAATTGAGCGAGCCCACTCCAATTGTGCTGATTTTGGAGCTTCCAACATGACCTTGAAGTCGGGATAGTTCTGGCCAAATATCGATTCCACGAGTTCAGGATGCGCCGAGTTCATCTTTTCCAGAAGAGGTTGCAAGCTGCCCTGACCAAGATTCCATTGCAAAACTCCAAAGCTAATTCCCTGGCCATCAAAATCACCACAAAGACCGGAAAAGCAATCCGGAAAAAACTGATCAGTTTCAAATGAGCCGGTTAGAGCCATGCATCGAAATTGGAGGGACTGCTCCAAAATGGCTGGAGACGGAATTGGAATATTCGGAAAAAGAACGTTCCAGGTCTGTTGGCCGACACCGCCATAAACGGCCAGATGCTTTGCCGTTTGAAATAACCTTACCGCCGCATCAGTTCCGCCGCCAAAAACGCCATCCACTGGACCTAAATAGAATCCCGCAATCTTCAGCTGCGATTGAATTCGCTCAATCTCCGGACCCTTGGCTCCAACGCGATAAGTCGGCATGTTGCCCTGCAACGGAAAGTTCCCGCCACACGAGCCTACATATTTCGAAGCAATTTCAGAACACAGAGTGTTCTTGTTCTGAAATCAGGACAGTCCCTACGGCAACTCCCAATCTCAGTTCTAATAGTTCACTTGATATACTGCGACTTGAAGATGGCTGCTAGGATCGACCGAGGTAAGACAATGAATCAGTGCCCGCACACCGACCTGATCCGCGATGTGAAACCTCGTACCAAGGGTTGCGAAGAATGCCTCAAGATGGGTGACACCTGGGTTCACCTGCGCTTGTGCATGACCTGCGGTCATGTCGGTTGCTGCGATTCCTCGAAGAACAAGCACGCAACCAAACACTTTCACTCAATCAAACATCCCATCATCAAGTCGAACGAGCCAGGTGAGGACTGGGGATGGTGCTATATCGATGAGGTAGAACTTGATCTCGCCTGAGTGGCCTGCACTTCCTTTCTCGGAGTGGGAGAAGACTTGCGACACACTTCACATGTGGACCCAGATCGTGGGCAAGACCCGTTTAGCTCTCGCCCCGCTGCAAAATCATTGGTGGAATGTGACGCTGTACGTCACTCCGTTCGGCTTGACGACTTCATCAATTCCATTTCGGCGGATCAGTTTTGAGGCTGAGTTCGACTTCATCACGCACCAGCTTTCCATTCGAACCAGCGAAGGACGGGAGTCTGTCATTCCACTCTTCCCGCGCTCTGTAGCGGATTTTTACGCGGAATATATGTCGTGCCTGCACTCGCTTGAAATCGAGGTAAGTATCCACCGCACGCCGGACGAATTCGACGACAAAACGCCCTTCGATCAAGATCAGCATCATGCCTCATACGATGTGAAACACGTCGAGAGTTTCCGGCGAATCCTGATCAACTGCGATCGGACTTTTAAAGAATTCAGGTCGTCATTTTTGGGCAAGTGCAGTCCCGTCCATTTTTTCTGGGGATCCTTTGATCTAGCCGTTACCCGTTTTTCGGGACGACGCGCGACGTTACCAGAAAATGCGGACGCGCTTACACGCGAAGGCTATTCTCACGAATGCATTAGTTGTGGATTCTGGCCAGGTGATCGCAGGTTCCCCCGTCCAGCTTTTTATTCCTACACTGCGCCCGCGCCTCCGGGACTCGAAAAAGAATCTGTGCATCCCAGCGCAGCATATTGGGACAAGCAATTGGGAGAATTCATTCTGAAATATGATGACGCGCGCGTTGCTCCGGCGCCGCAGAAATCCATTCTCGACTTCTGCCAAACAACCTATGAAGCCGGAGCCAAGCTCGCCCATTGGGACCGCAATTCACTGGAACGCAAATAGCCTATCTATCGGTTCGCAAGCATTCCGAAAATCACGACACCCATGACCGGGATCGCCCTTATCCAAATGAACTTTTAATCTACAATGATTGGCCATGAAAGAATTAGGGAAGTTGGCCAAAGCATACTGCATAGAGCATGGCAAGCATTTCAAGTTGAACGACTTCGATCCCGCCGATACCGGCAACGTTCGATCGAAGGAGCGCGCCGCTGCGGCGTTGCAAAAGACTCTCGACCAACTTGCCGATTTGCAAAACAAACTTTACGCCCAGGATCAGTGGGCGCTGTTGCTTATTTTTCAAGGCATGGACGCATCGGGCAAGGACGGCGTCATAAAACATGTGATGACGGGCGTGAATCCGATGGGGTGCCAGGCGTATTCGTTTAAGGCACCATCCAGCGAGGAGCAACAGCACGATTACTTATGGCGAACCATGCAACGGTTACCCGAACGTCGGCGAATCGGTATCTTCAATCGCTCTTATTATGAAGAAGTGCTCATTTTGCGGGTTCATCCTGATTTATTGAACAACGAGAGGGTTCCCCCGTCTCTGATTACCAAGAAGATATGGAAAGAACGTTTTGAAGACATTTGTGCTTTTGAAACCTACCTCAGCCGTAACGGCATTGTGGTGCGCAAGTTTTTTCTGAATCTTTCCAAAAAAGAGCAATCCAAACGCTTTCTTGCCCGGCTAGACGAGCCGCAAAAGAACTGGAAGTTTTCCGCGGGCGACATTCACGAACGCGAATACTGGAATGATTACATGGACGCCTACGAAGATATGATCCGCAACACCGCTACACCTGCGGCTCCATGGTTCGTAGTTCCGGCTGACAATAAATGGTTCACCCGGCTGGTAGTGGCCTCCGCCATCATTGACACACTGGAGAAGTTAAATCTGAGTTATCCCAAGCTGGACAACAGCCGGCGTAAGGAACTCGACGAGGCCCGCAAGTTTCTCGAAGCCAAACACTGAAATCACAAGAAACTCTAGCGCTCCAAGTCATTCTTCGAGCAGGGAGCACTATTGCTTCCATTTCACGGTCGTTATGGAAATCGCCGGCAGAACAATATGGATCTGGCGACCCTGACAGGTTTCATTCACCACAGTTTCTTCATTCCTACTGTTAATTAGTTCAGACACTATCGATCCGTCCGGCAACACGAAAGACATGGCCCTTACACCCTTCGCTGAGCCAGAAGTTTGTAGCCGAACGGCGCCCGGGCGGACAAACTTGCTGAAGTGTGTCAAATAGTAGTACAGGCCGGTGTAGGTTATCTGCTTGTTTTTGCGATTGATGATCACGACCGGGTGCTGCTGGTTTGGATCGGGATTACCGTGAATTGGGGAAATAGCCCATGGTCCGCCGGTTTCATCCAGGATCATGTTCCAGTAAATCCAAGCCGATGCACCGGCTTCCAGATCGTTGAGTATGATATTGCCCCAGTAATCTCCATCTTCGAAACTGTATGCAGGCAACGCCATCGACCGCGGGGTACCGGCTTCGTAGGCGTAGCAGACCTCGGTCATCCAGAAAGGCAAATCTGAATATCGTTTCTGCAGCTCAGCAATTTTTGCGAAGTCCTTAAAGTCATATCCGTGATAAGGCACGACCGCGACATATTCGCGGGCCCCGGGATCGTCCAGCACAATCGGATAATTTTTGTAAGCGTCAGCCCGCTCCGGTGCTTCGCTTAACATCAGTTTGGTCTTCAATCCCGATTTCTTCAAGGCGGGGCCCACATGATCGCGCAGCAGATCACGAATCTTGGGGTACGGGATTTTGGTGTAAACATCGGGTTCGTTGAACAAGCTTAAATAATCAATAAATATGCCCTGCTTTTGATACTCCTCCAGATATCGAATGTAGTATCGCGCCAGCGCGGGAAAATATTTAGGGTCAATATCCTGGTTCTTGTTTACGTCAAACAGCATCCAGTCGGGTGGATAATCCATAGGCGCTTGCAGCACGAAATTGCCGTATTTTTTAGCTCGCTTAATGAATGTAGCCATTCCATTCGGACCCAAATCCCGTGCGATTGAAAAATGCTTCATTTCGAGATCGCCTGGCGTGTCGTCATAGGTGTACCAGGGCCCCGCCGACTGAAAGTCAGTGCCCGCGATTTCGGTCTTCATGGCGCTGAATCCCGCCCCTTCTTTGGGATCGAATAGCGAGCGCAAGACCGCTTCTTGTTGATGCGCGGGCAGGCTGTTAAGCACGATCAACCCAGCCTCTAACAGAGATGCACCGAAGCCGTCCATTTTTTGATACTTCACTAAATCATTCACTACGAATGCCGCGCCTCCGGTTGCGGCGATGGGTTGAAACTTCACATCCGGTTTGCGAGTTAGTCTGTCGCCGCCCTTGGAGGAAACGTAGACCTCCGCAGTCTGACCCGATGAACCGGCCACTAAGCAAATGACAGCAAGAATTGTGAAACTGACAACCCTTAGACGTGACGCAGAGAGCATCTTCAATACCTTTCTGCCTGGCTTAACTAGAACGCATTTCAGCGCAAACTCGACATAGCGAGTGTCAATCAGCCCGCAAGATTAGGTCCGATTCTTGATTTGCGCCAAACTTGGTTACACCGTGGACTTCGCAATGTCAAGAACGGCACTTCATTTGTGACAGACATGCCAGCTTGGCGTGTTTCCGAATTTTCGCTAATGTATACGGCGCCAACCAGACGATGCTGGTTTTTACTCCAGATCCCAACGATGACAATACTGAATGCATGAGCAGGAGAATGACATTATGTCGGATCTAGCAATACTTGGCGGTCCAAAGACCAAGCGCCAGCCGTTCCCGCTCTGGCCCTACTACGATGACCAAGAACGACTGGCACTCCAAGAGGTGTTGGAAAGCCGGGTCTGGTGGCGCACTCCAGGAACGAAGACACTCGCATTCGAGAAAGATTTTGCAGCATTTCATGGCGCTCGTCATGGTATCGCGGTAACCAATGGAACCGCAGCTTTGGAAGCAACCATGGCCGGCCTGGGGATTGGCGCCGGAGATGAAGTCATTCTTCCGGACTTCACATTCGTTGCAACCGCCAGCGCTGTCTTGTTTGCTAGTGCACTGCCGGTTCTGGTGGATGTTGATCCTGAAACTTATTGATAGACTGCGACTTGGTGGAAGCCGCAATTACTCCCCGCACGAAAGCGATCATTGCCGTTCATATGGGTGGACTTCCCTCTAACCTTGATCGATTGAAAGAAATTACTACGGCAAGAGGTTTGGCTTTGGTCGAAGACTGTGCTCACGCCCACGCCAGCGAGTGGCGTGGAAAGCGCATCGGGACTGCCGGGGTTGCGGGCACGTTCAGTTTCCAATCGAGCAAATTGATGACCGCCGGAGAGGGCGGCATCATCATTTCCAATGACGACAAGTTCGAACGACAGGCACGTTCCGTTCATGACTGCGGTCGTATGCCGGGCGAATGGTTCTACAGCCACTTTATCTATGGATCGAACTACCGATTATCGGAGTGGCAGGGCGCCATCTTGCATGTGCAATTGGGCCGGCTCGACGAGCAAACTCACCGGCGGCATCAGAATTCCCGCTTGCTGGATAAACTGTTGTGTCACATTCCCGGGATTACTCCGCAGAAAATTGACGTACGTTGCACCCGCAATGGTCAGTACGCCTACATTTTTCACGTAAACAACAACCATTTTGCCGGCATTTTGATAGAGCGATTCATAGCTGCCATGAACGCCGAAGGGATTCCGAATCAGGCAAGCTATCCGCCAGTTCACGAACTGCATATGTTCCGCAACGGTGAATATCGAAAACGTCTGTGTGGCAAACAAGCGGCAGAGAATCATCCATTTTTACAGGAGGATTTTCCAGCCGCACAGCGCGCCGCATGGGAGACAGTTTGGATACCTCAGCCCGCACTGCTCGGCCAGGAGGAGGATATGCACGAGATCGCGACCGCTATTAGCAAAATTCAAAAGCACGCCAAGGAACTTGTGTGACGGCTTGCCTTTGCTAGCGCGTTATCGCACAACCTCTCGAACTCATGGCCAACGCCACTCAGGTCTGCATCATCATAGATAGATGCGGTGGACTCCCGGAGGACGTAGTAGTGACTTGGAAGACCGGCGCGGCGCTGGTCCGGGCCTGCGTCTCGGCGGCGGATTGGGCATTGGCGGCGTCCTTCTTTTGTTACTGCTGAGTCTGATATTCAAGCGTGACTTTCTTTCTTCGGCAATGATGTCTCCTCAGTAGCGGACAGCCCATCGCAATCAGTCTCAGATCCAAGGGAAGAACCGGAAGTACAGTTTGTCTCTTTTGTCTTCGACGATGCACAGCGTACCTGGCGGGAGATGTTCGCGCAGCAAGGAAAGGACTATCGCAACGCCAAGTTAGTACTATTCCGAAATTCTGTGGATTCTGCCTGTGGTCTAGCTTCTTCTGCGACCGGACCGTTCTATTGTCCCCGCGAGGAGAAGGTGTATATCGACCTTGGGTTCTACAACGAGCTCAAGAACCGGTTTGGTGCCCCTGGTGATTTCGCTCAAGCTTATGTTCTGGCTCACGAAATTGGGCATCACGTTCAAAATCTGCTCGGCATCGACCGTCAAGTGCGCCAGACAGAAACTTCAAACCCCCGAGTTCGAAACCAAATGTCCGTGCGATTAGAACTGCAAGCCGATTGCCTGGCGGGAGTCTGGGGCCACTCCACCGCACAACGCAACATTTTGGAATCCGGGGATGTGGACGAGGGTCTGGCGGCGGCAGCGGCGGTTGGCGACGATAGGCTGCAGAGCGCGACGAGCGGACGGATCAGCCCCGATTCGTTTACCCACGGCACGTCTGCGCAACGTTCGCAATGGTTTCTTGCCGGCTTCACCGCCGGCAGCATCACGCATTGCGATACTTTTTCTGATTGACATTTTCGCGACGGAGCGGAAGGCGCCGCACGGGTAAATTGTGAAATAGATTCCTCTCCTCCTAGCCATACGAATAGCTAAGGTACCTGATCGGCGCAAAAACGGTTTATAGACAACTCTTGGCGGCTGCCAATACACTCTTCTTATTCGCGGCAGACCATCCGCCCTGTTCTTATGCGACTCGTCACGTTCGAAAACCCGGTGGGGAACGCACGCCTGGGGGCGCTGACACCTGAGGGACGAATTGTCGATCTCAATTCAGCTTGCTCTCTCTATTTGCGCGACATCGATGGCGAAAATGCTCATGATCGGATGGCCAATGCTCTTGTACCACCTAACATGCGAGCGCTCTTCGAGGGCGGAGATACAAGTCTGCAAGCCGCGCAAAAGGCATTCGACCATGCCTTACACCTCGGAAGCCGCGCGACCGGCCCCCGCGGTGAAATGATGTTTTACGGTACAGATAAAATAAAACTCAAAGCGCCAATCATTCCCAAGAAGTTTTTTCACACTGCGGGGAATTTTCGCGAACACCACGAGGAGGCTACTCGCGCGGGATTTTCACATCCGGTCATGCCGTGGATCGTGTTCTTCCAGAATGTAGATGCGATCATCGGCCACGAAGAAGCCGTCGTTTATCCCGAGCACCTGACGCAAGAGTTGGACTATGAGCTTGAACTCGCCCTCGTATTAAAAAAGAGTGGAAGACATTTCACTCCTCAAGACGCTGGTGACTACATCGGGGGATACCTTATCTTTAACGATATTACGGCCCGCGATATCCAGCGGCGCGAGATGAAGTCGGGTGTTTTCAGCTTTTGCAAGGGCATCGATACTTTCTGTCCCTTAGGACCGTGGGTCGTCACCGCCGACGAAATTTCTGATCCGCACAATCTTGCCATGGAGTTGCGCGTCAACGGAGAGCCGCGCCAGCGGTCGCATTCCAGTAAAATGTCAATCAAGATTCCGGAAATTCTCTCGCATTATTCGCCTATGGGTTATAGCGCTGGCGATGTGATTTCTACGGGCACGGTTTCCGGCGTTGCTGCTTTTTCCGGCGATCCCAAAGCCTGGTATTTGAAGGTTGGGGACGTCATGGAGTGCGAAATCGAAAATATCGGCATCTTGCGTAATCGCGTGATTTCGTGGGAAGAAGCCTACGGTTATAAGCCATCGCCGTTAGCAGCACAGGAAACCCAGTAGCAATCTCGGAATGCTCCAGCGACAACTTTCGACCATGAACAAGAACTCCCAAGTCTGGGTCAGCGACCTCAACTCAAGGCCGGACATTCGTTCCGCATTTCAATCCAAGGCTGTCCGTTTTTACGACACCACTTTGCGCGACGGTGAGCAAACCGTTGGTGTTGTTTTCTCTCCCCAGCAGAAGTTGGAGATCGCGCGCCAGTTGGACGAGCTTGGCGTCAGCCGAATTGAAGCCGGATTCCCGCGAGTCTCCGCGGAAGACGCTGAAGCCATTCAATTGATGACAAAAGCGAATTTGAAAGCTGAGCTATGGGGCTTCTCGCGCGCTGTACGTGCCGATGTTGAGGAACTGGTCAGACTGGGCCTCAGCGCTTCCATCATTGAAGCGCCTACCAGCGACATCAAACTCAGTGCTTATGGCATTTCACGGGACGAAGTCCTGCGCCGGGTCAGTGATGCAGTCTCTTTCGCAAAACAGAATGGTATTGCTGTAGCTTTCTTTGCCGTGGACGGCACCCGCACCGATCTCGACTTCCTGAAAAATGTCTATCTTGTCGCCATGGATTCGGGAGCTACGGAAATCGTGGTGGTTGACACTATAGGCGCGTGTGGACCGGAAGGGGTCGATTTTCTGGTGCGAGAAGTCTGCGGCTGGGTCGGCAAGGATACCCCTGTTCACTTTCACGGTCACAACGATTTTGGCATGGCTACAGCCTGCGCAGTCGCTGCCGTCCGAGGCGGCGCTTCCTGGATTCAAGGCACGATCAATGGCATGGGAGAACGTGCAGGCAACGCCGATATCGGTGAGATTGCGCTGGCACTGCAGTGTCTGTACAACGTTCCCGTCGATTTGAAGCTGGGGAAAGTGCGGGAAGTTTCAGAAGTAGTCCGCAAAGCGGCCAATTACACACTCGAAGCATGGAAGCCGCTGGTCGGCGAGAATCTTTTCATGCGCGAAAGCGGCGCGGTAGCCAGCCAGTTTCATCTCCCCGAAGCAATTGAGCCTTACTCCTCGGATCTGGTGCATGCGCAGCGGAGCATCGTGCTCGGGAAAAAAAGCGGACTGGACAACATCGAACTTAAGTGCAAAGAACTGGGCCTCTCACTCGCATTAGAGCAGCGTCCTGCAGTTCTGGCCGCGGTGAAAAAGCGCGCTATTGCCAAGCGTGGATTACTGAACGATGAGGACTTTCGTGAGATCGTGCAACGAGTAAGCGCAGGACTTGGCTAACTCCAATAAATTCTCCTGGCTTCGTTCTCCGCCTTCGTGACTATCTCCTGAAGTGCGGCAGCACCGCTTCGCCAAAAAGTCTAGCCTGCCCGGTACGGTCATCGCCCCAGATTTCCAGCATGATGTGCGTGCATCCGGCCTGACGGTATGCTTCAATGCGCTGGACGCACTCCTCCGGCGTCCCTGCGATTGGGGATACTTTACTCAAGATCTCGCCAGTAACAGCCTTGGCTGCGGCCTTGCGCCCGCCTTTTTCCATGGCGTCAGCTATCGGCCGTAACTCGTCAAAAGTTAGGCCCGCACACTCCAGCAGCACGTCGGCGGAGCCTTTGATATTTTGCACTTTGTTAGCTAAATACATTGCTGCCTGCTCACAAGCGCCTTCTTTTCCTTTTACGGAGTCGCGTCCAATACTGCCCACAATTACAGATCCCAGCACCAGCTTTGACGCGTCCTTACCCGCTTTGCGTGCGCCCTCTTCCATATTTTTTCGCGAGTAGCGTACAAATGCAGGGGTCGTAATACTGGCCGTTAAAAGCCCGTCTCCAATTGACCCCGACATTTCTTGAAGAATAGGTCCGGTAGCCGCTATAAAAATGGGCGGAACGCCGCGTGGCGTATCTGCTTCCCTTTTCAACGCAGGAACGTCGGCGGCAAAAACTTTTCCCTGGTAACGGAACGAATCCCCCTTCAGAACTCCTTTTATGATTTCGATGCTTTCGCGCATGACGCTAGCCGGACCAATCTTCTCTCCTTCGCCCTCCCCAATTTCTTTCATGAAAATTTTGGAAGCGCCAAGCCCCAAAAGAAACCGGTCGCCAGCCAGGTCCTGCATCACCCGCGCTTCCATTGCGATCTGCACCGGATGCCGCGTGTAAGGAGAAATAATCCCCCAACCCAGTTGCATACGCGCGGTCTCATGCGCGATCACCGCCAGGATTGCAGTTGAAGAACGCGCTTCAAAGGAATGCTTGCGCCACCACGGATATGCCTCAGCAATCCAGAACGTATCGAATCCCGCTTGTTCACAGGCCCGAGCCATGGCAACTGTTTCGCGGACGGGTTCCATGCTCAGTTGCAGCACGCCGATGTTGAATGGAAGACTCAATCAGGATCGCTCCAGGAACGCTCCAGCCCTTTAATCAATTCCCACATGGCCTTATTGAGAGGAACGGGTACTCCGACTGTCTCGCCCAACTGCACGATTGCGCCATTCATGAAATCTACTTCTGTCTGACGTTTCGAAAGTACGTCCTGCAGCATGCTGGCGTTGTGTTTCCCTGGAGCGTTCGCACCCTTCTGCACCAGTTGACGAGGATCACCGTGGAGCACAATCCCCAACTTCTTCGCTACGGCCTGACCTTCAAGGATGAGATCGTTGAATAACTGGTTAGTGGGCTGAAATCGTGCAGCCGCTCCGTGATGCAGCAACGTTAGCGCTCCCACCGGATTGGTTGCTGCATTGAAAATCAACTTGGTCCACTGCGCCCCGCGTGCGTCTGTCATAGCGATCGTATTCATCCCCGAGCGCGTCATTAGGCCCGCCATTTCTTCGACTTTGTACATCGGAGTCTCACTCGGTTCGAAAGGACCTATCCAAGTGTCTCCTTTGATGTCATAGCCGATGTGACCGGGTGCGATGGGATGTCCAGCCGGAAAGGTCGTGCCACGAATCACATATTTCACGTGCTCGGCAATAATTTCCTCGTTACCGACTCCGTTTTGAACTGAACAAACAGCACTCTTCGCATCGAAAATGTGCGCAGTCTGCGCCATGGCACTTTTTGTGTGGATGGCTTTGGTTGCAACTATTCCGTAATCACAGCGCGGCAATTCTTTCGAATCGCTTGTAGCATTCAGGCGAGCCGTGAAGTCGGCTGCTCCTGAAAGTTTCAGGCCGTTTGCTCGGATGGCGCTGGTGTGTTCCCGCCAGACATCGTAAACCCACACCTCAGCCTCGCCGGTTTTCGCCAGGTGTGCGGCAAACAGGCTGCCCACAGCACCACAGCCGATTATGCAAATCTTCATTTACTTTTTCCTGCGTCCCTTGATGGAAGGTTCGATCGGATTCCGATCTCAGAGCGGAACGTTCCTTCGACTTCAGGGTGCCACCTTCTGCTTCGTCTCTTGCCCCGTGAAAAATTGCCATGGAACATCGGCCAAACATTCTGCCTCGGTCTTCCCCACACGGTAAGTGTCTTGGGTATAGAGGCAGACGGTACCGTCATGGTCCACAACCTGCGGGTGAAGGGAAAAAATCATGTTTTCCTCCAGCGGAACATCGCTCTGCGCGCCGATGGCGGGGTGTTCGATCATCGTCGTTCCAATCGAATGTCCGGAAAGATGTCCGAGTGCAAAGCCATGCCTGGAGAACGTTTCAGACACAACTTGATGAACACTGCTTGCCATCTCTCCTGGGCGCATCCGTTTCTGCGCCGCTTCCAATGCTTCGGGGTAAGCCTCGGCCATCCTCCGCGTCGTGGAACTCAGCTTGCCGCCCAGAAGCGGACGAGAGAACTCCACCCAATAGCCGCCGGCCCCAGTGATCTCCAGCGAATAGAGCAGGAGGTCATCAGCTGCGACCACGCGTGGGCCGGGCACTTTAAAGTGCGCCTCGGCCTGCCCGTCGGTGCCAGAGAGGACTATGTTCATCATGCGCGGGCCGGCGCCGCGGGCAAAAAAGCGCTCGACCGCTGGCGCCATGATTTCTGCTTCCGTTTTGCCGGGCTCGTATGACTTAACCAAAGCCCAAAAACCTTCCACAATGATGTCCATCGCGTCACGGACTTCAACCAGTTCTTCTTCACTTTTCACCGCTCGAGCCATGTCGAACTCAAAGTCGAACGGCACGAGTTCCGACGCCGATTGACTCAGTTCGCGGTAGTCACGTACGGCCATAATGAAATTCATGCCGTATACCCCGACGCGTTTCCATCTACGCTGTTCGACGCGATCTCGTATCCATCGGCCCGGGATATCCGGCCAGACCTGATCTTTGACCCAAGGCTTGACTTTGTCGCCGATCCAGCGGGCTTCACGAGGAAAAATCAGCGTTGGCTCCCCGTCCAAGGGCAGCAAAACGTAGACGTAGCGATGTACAATCTCGAATCCCGACGCATAGAAAACCGCACCCTCGAAGCCGGCATACTGATTGCCACAGATAATCAGCGCATCCAAGCCAGCCGTTGCCATGCGAGAACGAATGTTCTTGTATCTGCGCTCAACTTCCATTTGACTCGGCAAAAGTAACCTCGGCAAGCGCCAGCTTTGGATTTAGAAATGACAGAACGCCGATTCCTTGCCTTCAATGCGCGCCGCACAGCTCCGCAGCAGTCAGGGCGTAGATTTTCGTGATATCGATCAATGTCTTAATACTGACTCTTTCTCCTTCGGCGTCTCGCGGACCACTCGATGGCCCGTAATTCACGGTCTCAATCCCGTATCGCGTCATCACGGAAGCGTCCGAACACCAAAGGACGACATCACGTTTTGGTGGCCGTCCCATTACTTGCTGATGATTTTTTTCGATTGTCTGCACCATCGGATGGTCGGCGCTGATCGTCGCCCCAGGTACGGAAACATAAGTTTCGAATTCCAGGCCGTAATGCGGATAACGTTCCTTCAGTTCAAGAAACAGTTTTCTGGCTTCACGCCGGGCCCTTTGCATCGGCATGTTTGGAGGCACTCGCAAATCGAGAAACAGCTCAGCTTTTTCTGGAGTGCGACTGACACGCCACGGATGACCCCCTCGAATACAGCCCAGGTTGGCGATACCGTTGTGCCCTGCATAAGCGGTGCTCGCCTCCCAGTTCGGAATCCATTTCAGTATGTCATCCAAAACATGGTAGAGGCGCCGAATAGAATTGTTCTCCGCACGCCCTTCAGCGAAAGCGGTGTGGACGTACATGCCGCTGGTCGAAATGCGAACCCACAGCGATCCATAATGCTCGAGGATCACCTGCATATCAGTCGGTTCGCCCAATATGCACATGTCAGGCAGCACTCCATGATTGACGAGATAGTGCGTGCCCACCCCGTAGCCGCGGTATTGGGGGCCGCGAAATTCTTTCCATTGTGTCTTTTCGATTTCACCGACGACGGCCGCCAGAATGATGTCGCCATTTATGTTCACTCCTGCCTTTTGCAGCGCCCGCACCGCATGCGTGTAGCAGACCAGAGCACCTTTCATGTTGTAAATGCCCAAACCGTAAATCATGCCGTTCTTGATCACGGCGTGGGGTTTGTATCCAATGCCGGTGAGAAATTCCTCCTCTCCTGAGTTCGATGTATCCATGTGGCCGTTGAACATCAAGGATTGCCCGTTGCCGTCGCCTTCCCATCGCGCGATCACGTTCGCACGTCCTTCTTCGACTTCCTGCCACGTGACCTGGAGACCGATGCTTTCCCAGAGCGAGCGCATGTAGTCGGCCATTCTGCCCTCATGCCCAGTCGGACTGGCGATATTGATTACGTCGCAGCACGTGGAGACAAGCGCTTGCTCGTCGATCTCAGCAAAGATCTTTTCTGCAACTGGAGGAATCCGGCTTGCTGTCTTACGCGCGGCTCTCAAAATAAGACCTCTTGAGTAATCACGTCCGCGCCAATCGAAAATCGTCAGGATAGGCGCACAGTTTTTCATTCCCTTTGTCGGTAATCAGAAAATCATCTTCCAGTCGCAAGCCTCCACCGCCGGGCCAATAAATACCAGGTTCGATAGCGAGCACCATGCCTTGGAGAATCGTTCCCGTACCTGCCTGATGCGCATACGGCGGTTCGTGCGCCCGCGCTCCTACACCGTGACAGATGGGATGCGATGGTTGCCCAGGATAACCTGCCTCGGCTATACGCGCACGGATCAGGCGGTCGAGATCAGGAAAGCTGGCGCCGTCGCGCGCGTGATTGATCCCTTCGCTGAAGACTTTGAGCAGGAGATCAAGCAATTTGTGATACTCGGGCTTGAGCTCGCCGGGACAAACATTCTTTGTCAGATCAGTCCAGTAGCCATCCGCACAAACCCAGATTTCAAAAAGCGTCGGCTCATTCTTCTGAATCGGACGGTCGCCAGTCGCAGTAAACGTCGCAATACCTTTTCCCGACCATACCAGAGTGAAGGCCCGCGCCATTTCGACCTTTCCTTGATATCCAACACCCAGGCCATGGACGAAACCTTCGTACATGCCCCCCACTTCGCTTTCTTTCATTCCCGGCCGCATGTGCTCTCGTGTATGTTCCATGGCCAGGTTGGCCAGTTCGTTGGCTATACGCATGCGCTCTATTTCCTGTGTGGTCTTGATCGAGCGCGCTTCGTTCAGCAGAGGTGTAGCGTCGATCACCTGGCCAGCGATTTTCCGGAAGGCATCAAAGAAATTCTGAGTCGGGGTGGTGGGCTCGCCAACCATACGATCCGTGCTCTGCGTGCCCATATTGAGTTCCACCGCAATCTTGTCCGTGAGACTGCGCTCTTTGAGTACCTCGAGAGCGAGATCCAGGGAACGATATTGCGGCGGACGAGGATCACGCTCGTCGTAACCTTTGAACAGCCGAATATCGCGCGTCCAGGAGTTACGCTGAGCATCCACAAGCTGCGGTTCTAGAGCTATAAGAGTGGGATCGCCCTCGCGTGGGAAGACGACTGCATCGTATCCCTTCATGCACCAGTAATTGGTGAGATAGAGAACGTTATCCGGAGCGCGCACGACCATCGCGCTAAGATCCTGATCCTTCATTAAACCGCGGACACGGTCGAGTTTTGTCTGGTCAACAGGCCAGGACATAATTTCTTTTGAGTACTTTCGTCCTAATCTCGTGCTCCAACGGGCTGATTCTCATCTTTGAAGCTCCACGCCGCTTCCCTCCCTTTGATCAACCGATAGACAGCGCTATGTAACGGCGCGGACACTCCGACTCGTCCCGCTTCACGTGCGATCGCGCCACTCAAAAAATCTACTTCAGTCGGGAGTTGGTGACGGACGTCGTACAGCATCGACGGCGGATGGTTAGTCATCGCGCCAATTTTGTTCATTTCCCAAGGATCGTCATGAAGGCGGATTCCTGCGGCCGCCGCCACTCTTTTTCCCTCTTCGATTAAGTCATGAAGCAGATGCCCGAGATCCGTCAATCCTTCCTCGGCTGCGAAATGCGGCGAGTGTGGCAAACCCGTAAGCGCCGACACACCGTTCACGGACGAATTAAAAATGAGCTTGGACCACTGGGCAGGCCGCGCATCTTCCAAAGCTTCAGCTTTCAATCCTCCCGCAGTGATCAGGTCCGCCGCTTCTCTGACCAGGGGAATCGGCGTGTTGCGAGGTTCGTATGGCCCTAGCCAAGTGGCAGTCTCCAATTCGTACTGCACGTGTGTATCGCTGTGACGCGTGCCGCTCATAAACGTGGTTCCGCGAATGACAAAACCACGCGTACGCTCCGCAATAATTTCCTCGCTGCCCAGGCCATTTTGGGCAGAGATGACGGCGCCGCCGTCGAAATGCTTCCCAGCTTCGGCGATGGCTTGGTCTACTTGCGTTGCTTTTGTGGCCACGATACCAAACTCGAAATCCGGCAGTTCCTTCGGATCCGTCGTCGCCTTTAGCGACACCGAAAAGTTGTGTTTGCCTGAAACACGGAGTCCATCTCGATTCAAAGCACGCGCATGGTCCGCGCGCCTGACCAATGCCCATACGTCAGCAACACGGGCGAGATGCGCTGCATACAAGCTGCCAATGGCGCCGCAACCGATAATGCAAACCCGTTTCATCTTTTTGATACGAGGCTAAGGGACGATCTCGGCGGTGAACACTTCAGTCAGGCTGCTCGCCGCTCCAACTTCACTAATTTCACAGCCTGGCAAATTTCCTTTCCCACCAGAGCCCGAAACAAACTGTCAGCGTTATTGAATGAGTCCTCGATGATGATGCCGTTTGAAAACAGCGCGTCCTGCAAGGCGGCTGAAATTGTATGGATGGGCGCCGCACCTCCTTCTCCCATACCTTTGGCTCCGCTGTAGCTGTGTGGTGAGGGAGTCTGAATATGACCGTACTTGATTTTTGGCATGTTCAAGGCAGTGATGGGAATGTAGTCACTGAAAGTACTTGTCAGCATGTTGCCGACAGCGTCATAAGCGCAGGTTTCAAGCAGGGCTGCGCCAATTCCGTGCGCGGTCGCGCCATACACTTGTCCTTCAACGATAGGTGGGTTGATCACTGTGCCGCAATCGTCTACCGCCACGTAATCGAGAATCGAAGGAATAAAAGTTTCGCGGTCCACCTCAACCACAGCAATGTGTAATTGCGATGCATAGGTGAGCGTCAGATTGCCATACTTCCTTTGCTTGTCCGGAACTTTGAACGGCGCACGCCAGATGTAACGACAATTCAGAGTGATGTCATACATTTCAGCGGGAAGTACGGCACTGTTCACGTTGACAATGTTGGCCAGCCCCCAATAGTTGATTGACTTCCCTGTTTTCTTGGCCCGAACTTCGGGGCCCTGCGCGCCCACGCCGAACTCAACATCGCTTTCTTCGGTTTCAAGAACGAAGGCTGCTAGGCGCTTCATCTCGGCCTTGAGTTTCTGTGCCGCGCCGTGAACCGCGGACAGCCCAGAAACAGCAAACTGGCTGGCGTAAGTTCCGGAAAATCCAGTGTGGACGTTACGCTCAGTATCGAAGCCGGTGCGCACGGTGATGATATCTGGCGAAATGTTCAATACGTCTGCAACGACCTGCGCCGCCGTTGTTTCATGTCCCTGCCCCTGCGGACAGGAACCAACCGCAACCACAACTTCGCCGTAGATATCCAACTTGCAGTTAGCGCCTTGCGAATTTCCTGAAAACGGCGCGCCCGGATTTACGATTTGCGATTGTCCAAAATTGTTGGTGCCCGAATCAAGCGTCGTGCCTATGCCAATGCCTATCAGTCGGCCTTGCTTTCGAGCATCCACCTGTTTTTTCTTCCACTCGTCCCAACCAACGAGTTGCTTGGCAACCTCCAGCATCCTGGGGTAGTTTCCAGAGTCGTAAACGCAGCCATTCGGTGTAGCGTAAGGAAATTCTTCGGGACGGATGTAATTGCGCATACGCATTTCGTCAGCAGGAATTCCGAGTTCGTGCGCACAAATATCTATGACCCGCTCCAGGAACCACAGATGTTGCATGCGGGAATAGCCACGATTCGGTCCGACCGGACATTTATTGGTCACGGTCTGGGTGAAATCAATGCGCGCGTTCTTGAAGCGATATACCCCGGGGAAAACCTGCGACCAGATCACGCACCCCAGAGGCTCGTAACGGGGATAAGCGCCGCAATCGTCAATGTGCCGCGAGGCAATGGCAGTAATCACGCCATTCTTATCCAGCGCGATCCGCGTGTCACGGAAGGTGCGCTCGTTGCCGTGAGCGCTGGAAGTCATGTGCTCGGAGCGTGTTTCCACCCATTTGACCGGCCTGCCACCAGCTTTCTTGGAAGCTAACGCCACCACCGCCATCTGCGGATAATTTGTGATCTTTATGCCAAAGCTTCCGCCAATGTCAGAAGTCTGCACCCGAATTCGGTCGATGTGCACGTTGAGATGTGCGGAGAGAAACTGTATGGCAAAAGAAGGAAAGGAATTATTGCAGGAGTAGTAAATGTGATCGTCTTTCAGATTCCACTCGCCAATGACAACGTTGTTCTCGAGTGGCGTGCTAGAGAAGCGATGAAAATGCAGCCGGTCAATATGCACCACCGAGGCCGCATCCTGGAAAGCTTTTTCCACGTCACCATATTCGAAAACTCCGTTCCATATCTTATTAGTGCCCGCTTCCTCATGCAGAATGCTTTTGTCTTGTAGCGCCCGCTCGGCATCCACCACGGGATCCAGAGCTTCATACTCGACTTGGATGAGTTCAGCGGCATCGTCTGCAATGCTCGCTGATTCGGCCACCACGGCGGCCACTGGCTCACCCTGATAGCGAACTTTGGCGACGGCGAACGGATAGTCCCGGACTTTCGAGTCAGGGCCGATTTCGATGAAGGGCTGTGTCTCCGAAACAACTTCTTTTCCAGTCAGCGTGCAGACAACTCCAGGCAGCGCCTCAGCAGCGAAAGTATCGATGCAGAGTATGCGTGCATGCGCGTAGGGAGATCGAACGAAACGTAGGTAAGCCATATCGCGCAGCTTGATATCATCGGCAAACCTCCCGCGGCCGCGTAGCAGACGACCTTCTTCTTTTCGGGGCAGCGCCTGGCCCACCCACTTTTTCTCTTCGCTCCCCGATTTGATGGCCATAAGCTACGTTCCTATCTTGTTCTGCGCTGCCAATTGAATCGCTTTGAAGATGTTTTGATAACCGGTGCAGCGGCAGGTATTGCCGGCAATGGCTTTTCTTATTTCTTTCTCGCTCGGCTGCTTGTTATGCGAGAGCAGTTCGTAGGTTGAGACCAACAGGCCAGGCGTGCAATAGCCACATTGCAAGCCATAGGAATCGCCAAAAGCTTTCTGAATGGGGTGCAGTTGCCCGTCCTTCTCCAAGCCTTCGACTGTGAGAATCTCTGCCCCGTCGGCCTGTACCGTAAATACCGTGCACGATTTCACCGCTGCGCCATTCATCAGTACGGTGCAAGCTCCGCAATAAGTAGTATCGCAACCAACGTGAGTACCGGTGAGATCTAATTCCTCGCGCAAGAAATCGACCAACAGCATGCGGGGCTCGATATTTCTGGAGTATGGCTTCCCATTCACGCTTAGCTTGACCGGAATTTTCTCGACGCTCTCAGTCATAAATGAATCCAGTCATGGATTATCTCAGGCATAAATATGGCTGACCTCGACTTGTTCACCCCTGGCGCGTCGGATAGCAATCTCGATTGCTCGCTTTACCAGCGCGGCCACCAGCGCTCGCTTGTAGCCAGCCGTACCACGCATGTCCGATTGCGGGTCACCGGCGGCCCGCGCAGCTTCCGCCGCGGCGGCGATGGATTTATCGGTAAGCCTCTGCCCACGGAGTTCGGTTTCCGCCGCAGTCGCCCTAATAGCAGTAAGGCCAACACAGCCAAGCGCGATGGCAGCCTCTTTGCACACGTCCCCCTCCATCGCAACATTGACCGCAGCACTCGCTGTCGGGTACACGGGAGCAGCTCGTTTGAAAGCAAGGTACGCCCCGCCGGTTCCCTTTGGCGGAATCTTTACCTTGATTTCGCTGACTAGTTCGTCATGCGCAAGCACTGTCGTGTAAGCGTCAGCAATGAAGTGGTTCAGCGAGACGGTGCGTTCCCCTTTCGCTGAGAGACAGTGGACTTCGGCAGCCTGTGTCATTAGCACCGTAGCCCAGTCGCCACTAGGGTCGGCTTCTGCGATGGAGCCGCCAATCGTGCCTCGATTTCGTATCTGCACGTCGGCAATTCCCGCGGCGCAATCATGAATGATTGGAAACTTGGCTGTGATTTTTGAGTTTTCGATTTCGGCATGTCGGGTTAAAGCGCCGAATCGCAACACGCCGTCATCTTCCTTTATGTAGGAAATTCCAGGAATGAAATTAATATCGACAATGTGCGCCGGATTAGCGAAGCGTAGTTTCATCAGTGGGATGAGACTCTGCCCACCGGCCAGCAGCTTGGCCTGGTCGCCGATTTGCGCGAGCATGGTGGCTGCTTCCTTCATCGAACTCGCACGCTGGTAATGAAATGGTCTCGGGTACATTCGGTCTTACCGCCGCCCCTCCTAAACAACGCGATTGCGAGTCCAGAAACGCATTCGCTTGCTGGACGTTATCGTATCGAATACCGTTCCCATGATGATCATCAGCATGCCAGGAGCAATCAGTGGGAGTGTACATCTACCGGCGACAAAGTTGCGCTTAAGTCTCGTACACGCAGCGGCGGCCCCAGGAACTGCCGCAAGTGCTTCGCAGCCGCCCGCTACGAAGACCTTTCAAGCTCTCATAGGGTCTAACCTCGAAGTTGGAGACTGGTCTCGCAAACTTTTTTATGGTCAATCTTTTGCGGAACACCGGATATTGCACGTCATGGGCTGACGCTTGATGCCGATAACATTGCCGCCGTAGATTTGGCATCGTGACTGCCGAAATCTTTTCCGTGACTTTCGGAACCAACAGCGACCACGACAGCGAGAATCAAAATGTTGGTAGCCTCAAATCCTGCCAAAGCCCACGCATAGCCGAAGCGATGGCTAAGCGCGTACTCAATGGTGCCTGTACCCGCTGCAAAAAGAATGCCGAGTTGATAGGCAAAGCCAGGAAGCAATCCTCTCACCGAATTCGGCGACAGTTCATTAATGTGCGCGGGTATGATGCCCCACGCACCCTGAACCCCGGCCTGGACAAAGAAAGCGCCCGCGGCGAGCACCACGAGCGATCCCCCGAAAGCCCATGCTGGTATCGCCAGCATCGTCAGTAGAAGCGCCGCGATCATTCCCTTTCGCCGTCCTAAAGACTGCGAGAGTTGGCCGAATACAATTGCCCCCAAAATAGCTCCAACGTTGTAAAGAATGGCGAGGTAGGAAACCGTCTTGGGCAGGACGCTATGCACCGATTTCAGAAAGTCAGGATAAAGATCTTGCGTGCCATGCGAGAGAAACATCATCAGCGTCATCAGCAGAGCGAGATAACTGAATATTTTCCAATACGAAATGGCAGTCTTGACTACCGCTCCCATCGTCGGTACTCGGTGCTGCTTCCATGCTTCTGACTCTTTCACATTGAATCGGATGTACAGGGCCAGCAAGGCGGGAAGACCGCCCACCCAGAACATCGCTCGCCAGCCAAGATTCGGCAGCACAATCCGCGCCGCCACCGCCGCCAGCAGATATCCCATTGAGTATCCGCTCTGCAGAATGCCAGAGAGCACGCCACGCAGGCGTTTCGGAGCACTTTCCATCACCAGCGAAGCGCCCACGCCCCATTCTCCGCCCATGCCAATGCCGTACAGCATTCGGAGCACAAGAAAAATCGTGTAGTTCGGCGCAAATCCGCAAAGAAGCTCGATGACAGAAAAGAAAACAACATTGGCCATCAAGGGCCCGCGACGGCCATACCGGTCCGCCAGCATTCCAAAGATTACGGCGCCTACCGGGCGCATCGCCAGCGTGGCGGTCAGAGTCCAAATGATGGCACTCTTAGGAACCGCGAATTGAACTGCCAGCACATCGACCAAAAACACGAGCACGAAAAAATCAAAAGCGTCAAGCGTCCACCCAAGATAGCCAGCAGTTACGGCGTGCCATTGATCGCGCCGTGAAACCGTTCCGGAGGTTCCGCCCGAGGCATGAAGCTGGTTTTGGTTCATCGTCACACACTCGCAAGTTTAGAGACATCCAACTCTATTGACAGGTCAACGCTCGCCGCACGTCTATAGCCGGATGGTTGCGGAGGCTGCTAGGACCCAACGTTGAGCAGCAAAAATAAAAAGCTGCCGAAGCAGCCCTGGATGATTTTGCCTCGAGGGAAAGCGCCGCCCCCCTTTTGATGAGTTTAGTTGCGAGGGGTGATTTGAACCACCGACCTTTGGGTTATAAATGTAAACATTAACAGATCGAAAGCCGATTGGGTTGCATACTCCGGATCCTCGCGCTTGCGATGCAGTGGGTATTCGACGACCGCCGACGCCAACAGTCCGCGCTCACGGTCCACGATGGCCACTCGAAGCTCAAAGTCCCGAAGTCGACCCCAGCTACAATGGCCATCAGCAGGCTCCCATATCTCGTCCGTGCCAGTACATATCCCAACCCAGGTATCGTGTAGTAGCCTCATGCACGGCGGAAGCTACAGTAGAGAGATTTGCCGCGACGTGGTGTTCGAAACCATTCTCACAGATGTAATGCAACAGCTTTTGCAGATGGGGAATTTCAACCACGCCCGCACCCCCGAAGGTATTCAGCGGATCATCGGTGAACTTGCCTTGGCCTACGTAGCCGCGCATCCGGCCTGCCGTGTCATCGGTGGAGAAGCGGGCAAAGCTCATTTTTTCCGGCTTGATCAGTCCGACGCACGTACCGAACGTATTTTCCTTGCCCACGGTGCCGGCGATAATTTCCTGGAAATCCATTTTCACGGAACGGAAGAAGTGCTTGGGAAGATTCGAGCAGTGGAAACAGACAGCCTTATTGGGATCAGCTCCGTAGTTATTATTCCAATCGAGAAGCGCAGAGGGAGATTGTGAAGCCAGCCTTAAAGCATGCATGCCCAGGACTCCACAGATATCCACTTCGCAGGCACTCGACAACAGACTGTCACTCATCATGCTCATGACGGTGCACGGGACTACGCCCAGGTTTTCCTCGATGGAAGTCCAGCACTGCACAGCGCTGATGCTGACTTCGGTTGCAGCCATCCATTGATCAACCACGGCGCCCAGTTTTGCCATTTTCACGAGTGCAGCTTGGGGCACGCTGCTGGAATCGACATATTTCTGAATGGCGGTTAGTTTGGCCTGGGCCAGGTCGTCGCTGTCCTTCATTCTGTCGATTCGTCCCAGCACCTCGGAAAGATCGAGAGTCTCAATGGAAATGCCCTGCGACTCCAGAATCTTTTCACTGTAACGCACGGTGTTGAAGGCCGCAGGACGAGCGCCGATAGCACCAACCCTCAGGTTGCGGAAGCCCTTCACAATACGACAAACGGCGGAAAACCACTCGAGATCGTTGGCGAATTCCGGCGAATCTGGACTTTCCGTATGTAGAGTAGTAATCGAGTAGGGAATGCCGTACTGCATGAGGTTGTTGCAGGCGGACATTTTGCCGCAGAAACTGTCGCGGCGAAAAGCGATGGTCATCTTCTTGGGATCGTCGGGAGTTGCCTGGATCAGTACAGGAACACGGAGATCAGCCAACCGTAGAGCATCGGCAATGGCTCGCTCTTCGCCGAAATTTGGCAGGGTGACAATGATGCCGTCAATACGCTCACGATTTTTCTTGAATAGGTCTGCACAGCGCCGTACTTCATCACGGGTTTCCAATGCTCCGTACTTGCTTTGCTCCGGAGTCAACGCAACCACATCCATGCCCGCGGTAGTAAGGACGCGCAGCATTTCTTCCCGTCCACTTTTGGCCAGGTGATCAGGAAAGAACCCACGATTGCCAACGATCAGGCCCATGGTCATTTTTGGATTTGGCATAAAAACCCCGAAAAAACTTCCCTAGGATTGTCGTCCCGGGGCAAAGCGAACACAGTAAACGATGCCGAGCAGCAGCAGCACCGCTCCCCACCACATGCTCGCATGTAAGTGAAACAACACAACCGGATTTGCAGGTGGATTGAATATCTCCCAGACGCCCGTTCCGGCAATCAGAATTCCGTTCACCAGCAGTGATATGCCAATGAAGAACCAAATTGGAATCACACGATCGCGCATCTGCCACCAGCCTTCATTACCAGAAGATGATATTCAAAACCACGAAAACCACGCCTACTACCGCGGCCCAAAACACTGGGCGCTGATACCAAGGAGCTTCATCCTCGCGTGGGATCGCAGTCACCCCGTATACCAAACCAGAAAGTTCGATATCCGGCTTGGGCTTTGTCATATAGCTGACCACGATTGTGACGCCGACGCAGACAATCCAAGACCACAACGCGCGATACATGTTTTCCGCCATGTCTCGGGCGTTGGGCGACAGCGCGACGTAGCGCAATGCACCAGGATCCAGCTTCACCCATGCCCACATCCCGATCGAAGAAAGAGTGCCCGCCAACAAGCCCCAGAAACCGCCGGCGCCGGTCGCGCGTTTCCAGAGCATGCCCAAAATTACGGTGCCAAAGAGGGGAGCAATGAAGAAGCTGAACAGCGCCTGCACATAATCCATGATGCTTAGGAAGGACATCACCAGGTATGCCGTCCCAACGCTGATCAGGACGCCAACAATTGTGCACCAGCGTCCCATGCTGACGTAGTGGGCGTCAGGAGCATTTTTATTGATCAGGGCGCGGTAAATATCGTAAGTCCAGACTGTAGTAAATGCGCTGACATTTCCCGCCATGCCGGACATGAAGCCCGCAATAAGCGCGGTGATGCCAAGCCCCAGCAGGCCAGGACCACAGTAGCGGGCGAGCATCAATGGGAGAACTTCGTTATAACTATGCCCGCCACTTCCAACCGCTGCAGCTTCACCCGACAGGTTCATCGGCAATACGGCTAGGGCTAGCAAACCGGGCAGAATGACTATGAAGGGGACCAGCATCTTAAACGCGGCTCCGATGATGGGAGCCATTTTGGCGGAACGCAAATCTTTAGCGGCCAGCACCCGCTGCACTACTAAAAAATCGGTAGTCCAGTATCCACACGAAATCACAAACGCCAAACCGAACACGATTCCCGTCCAGTGAATCCCCATCGGATTGTTATCGAACGATCCCAGCGTAGACCACAGGTGCGTGTACTCGGCCGACGCATTGTGCGCAATTTGGAGTTTGAGGTTGTTCCATCCGCCGACTTCAATTAAGCCCAGGATGGGTATCAGCAACGCGCCCGCCCAGATGAGAATGAATTGCAATACTTCATTGAAGATGGCTGACCGCAGACCTCCCAAGGCCACATATACCGCGACCGTGAGCGATGACACCCAGATGCTGAAGTGGATATCCCAACCCAGCACCACCTTCATGACCAGAGCCATGGAATACATATTGATTCCGCTCATCAGGACGGTCATGAAAGCGAAGGAGATTGCAGAGAGGGCGCGGCTGGATTCACCGAACCGCAGCTTAAGATAGCCAGGAACGGAATGCGTCCTGGAGATGTAATAGAACGGCATCATAACCAGGGCGAGGAAGAGCATGGCTGGAATGGCGCCAATCCAATACCAATGAGTGGCTAGAATTCCGTACTGGTAGGCAGCCGCTGCCCAGCCCATCAGTTCCAACGAGCCCAGGTTTGCGGAAAGAAAACTGAGGCCAGCGATCCAGGCAGTCATCTCCCGGCCAGCCATGAAGAAATCTTCGCCGGTATTGGCCCTGCCTTTCAGGTAGAAGCCGATGGCCAGCACCAAGGCGAAGTAAAAAGCGACGATCGCTACATCGACTGCGGACAGATGCACGAGCCTTGGTGCGACGACCATCGCCACGGCAGGCATCACTTTTCTCTCCCTGGCTGCCCGTAATTATGCTTTGTTGCCATGTTCTCTCAAGTAATGTTTATCGTGCAGGCTGCTGTCCACCAAATGTGTCGGCTGATCGGACGAGGTTCGCAATTCGCCTTCCACGATCTTGCCGTCGAGGTCCGTAACCACCACATACTCCGGCCGCATCTCGCCATATGGAACGCCGTTCGGCTTAATGACGACCCGCCCCTCTTCGGGCAAGATTCCCCTGGCATTTCCAAACGTATGTAGCACCAATCCTCGGCGAACCAGTTCCAGATTCGCTTCCAGAACCTCCTCGCGGAGCTGCTGCAGCAGCATGGTCGTGTTCATAGCGTGTTAAAGCCTAGCGATGGGCGGGTAAGGTAATCGTTTAGGAAGCGCGCCTAAGCTAGCCCGCCGCCACTTGCTTGTCAATTGCAATGATAAAAAGCGATCTGCAAAGTGAATCTAATCGGTTCCGTCATTCACAAATCGCAGCCACCGTGCGACTGAAAACGGGAGCGCGATCCTCTAAGTACGCCCGTCCTCGCCGGTTCATGTCATCCATTCAGAAATACAAATGCAATCCAACCTGTATCGTCCGGTTGTTGAAAGCAGTCCGGCCAATGGTTCCGAAATTCTGGTTTAGCGGGTCCGCATTGGTCGGCGAACTTCGGGTGATTCGGCAGGTTGAAGAAATCCGCAAAGCTTCAGGCTCCCAAAATCGGACGGCCTACGCATCGAGTATCTCTCGACTCGCTGGGTAAACGCGACGGTATTTCGAATAAGCAGCATTCATTACTCTCACGGCGTCGCTATCCGGGGACAATCGCTCCGCTACGCGAACCACCGAGGCGCACGCCGAATCGACCGACGGCCAGGTGTTTGCGCCTACCCCCGCGAGGATGGCGGCGCCGTAAGCCGCACCTTCTTCCGCTGCGACGATCTCGACGTCATGGCCATACACGTCCGCTTGAATCTGCCGCCACAGCTTTGAACGGGCCCCGCCACCTCCAAGGCGGATGTTGCGCACCGGCACTTTCATTTCGTGGAAGATGGTGAAGCTATCCCGCAGACTAAATGCCACGCCTTCCATGATGGCGCGGACTATGTGGGAACGAGTATGAGATGCGGTGAGCCCGAACAGCGCAGCTCTAGCACCCGGATCGAGATGCGGAGTGCGTTCGCCCATCAGGTAAGGCGTCCAAAGCAGGCCATCGCAACCGGGAACGACGCGGGAAGCTTCTTCACTCAGTCGTTCGTAAGCATCTCGGCCGTCGTCATGCCCGGCGCCAAACTGGTCGCGAAACCAGCGCAACGACAATCCAGCAGCCTGGGTCACGCCCATCACGTGCCAGCGGCCCGGAATTGCATGACAGAAAGTATGCAGCCTACCCTTTGGATCGAGTGCCGGGCGATCGGTAGCCGCGAAAACTACTCCCGATGTACCGATGGTCGCGCTCACCGCGCCGGCTGCAACAATGCCCATGCCCACCGCACCCGCAGCCTGATCGCCGGCACCGGCAACCACCGGCGTACCGGACTTTAATCCAGTTGCGGCTTCGCCTTCTCTTGAAACCTTGGCGCAAATGTCCGGCGATTCGAAAAGCGCTGGAAGGAACTCCGCATCGATCTCCGCCGCTTCCAGCATTTCAGACGACCAGCGGCGTTTGGCCACGTCCAACAAGAGCGTTCCAGAAGAATCGGCCATATCGGTTGAGCGCTCACCAGTCATTCGAAAACGAACGTAGTCTTTGGGCAGCATTATGGAATGAACACACTTCCATTTGTCCGGCTCGTTTTTCCGCACCCACAGAAGTTTCGTCAACGTGAAATTTGCCAGTGCTTGATTGCAAGTGAGCTCAATGATACGTTCCCCGCCAATTTTTTCGGTTAACTCTATGGTCTGAGCTTCCGTACGAACATCACACCAGATAAGTGCTGGGCGCACCACCTTATCTTTCTCATCGAGCACGACTGCCCCATGCATCTGACCGGAAAAACCTATGCATGCAATATTTTCTCCGCGAAGATTGGCCTTCCCCAATGCCTTACGAACCGCGATGCCACAAGCCCGCCACCAATCTTCAGGATGTTGCTCGGCCCAGCCAATCTTTGGGGAAGCAAATGGCTGGTGTTCTTCCGTCGCGGATGCGAGCACTTTTCCATTCCCATCAATTATGAGCGCCCGCGTGCCGCCGGTCCCGACGTCAATGCCAAGTAAATTGATGTGACTCTCCGTGAGCAGAAATAACAAAATCGCGTAGCAGCGTAGGCTAACGGGCGCGTATAGTATCACGCACCTGCGAACCCGAATCATGGTTCTCGCGCCTGCGGAGGAACTTATGAAGGCCTGCCCCAAACTCACGCTGGTCTTCATCTTAGACTTACTCGCGGTCGCTCTTGGCCCAACTCTGCTGGCCCAGGAGCGCCCCCCGTATCAAGATCCCAGGCTTCCAGTCGAGCAACGTGTAACCGACTTGCTCAAACGCATGTCTTTGGAGGAAAAAATCGCGCAATTGCAAGGTGTCTGGGAAAACCGCGCCATCGTTCAAGATCCTAAGACTTTGTTCGTGGATGAAAAGGGAAACTTCGTTCCCGCCCAAGCTTCGCTCTTGCTGAAAGATGGTCTAGGCGAGTTGTCCCGCCCTAGTGAGAATCGCGGCCCGCATGAAATGGCGGACTTCACCAACACTCTTCAAAAATGGATGAAGGAAAATACGCGGTTGGGTATTCCCATTCTCTTCCACGAAGAATGCCTGCATGGCCACGCCGCACCCAAGGGAACCTCTTATCCGCAAGCTATCGCCCTGGCGTCCAGCTGGGATCGTTCGCTGGTTCGTGACGTATTCGCTGCCACCGCGGCTGAAGTACGCGCCCGCGGCGCCCAGCAGTGTCTCACGCCGGTGCTCGATCTGGCCCGTGATCCGCGCTGGGGTCGGACCGAGGAGACTTATGGCGAGGATCCTTATTTAGTGTCGCGTATTGGCGTGGCGGCGATTCAGGGTTTTCAGGGTACCGCCGGCCCCTTCATTGACAAATCGCATGTTGTCGCCACGGCTAAGCATTTTGCCGTGCATGGCCAACCGGAAGGTGGCACCAACGTCGCGCCCGGAAATTATTCCGAGCGTGTTATTCGTGAATATTTTTTAAAGCCGTTCGAAGCCGCCGTAGAGGAAGGTGACGTGGGAAGCGTGATGGCTTCCTACAATGAAATCGACGGAATCCCTTCTCACGGCAACAAACATCTTCTTGATGACATCCTTCGCCAGGAATGGGGTTTCTCCGGAGTCCTGGTCTCCGACTATTTTGGTATTGCTGAGCTGAACATATTGCACCATGTGGTGGCCAGCAATGACGAAGCCGCGAAGCTGGCGCTCGAATCTGGAGTCGATGTGGAACTTCCCTTCGGCAATGCCTACAACACCCTGATTAACCAGGTTCGCGACGGAAAAGTTTCTCAGCGTGACGTCGATCGAGCGGTGGCCCGCGTTCTCCGTTTGAAATTCCTGACTGGCCTTTTCGAAGATCCGTCCGTCGATCCCGAATACGCGGAGAAGATCACCAACAATGCCGAACATCAGCAACTGGCGCTGAAAGCTGCTCATGAGGCAATTATTCTGCTGAAGAATCAGAACAATCTCTTGCCCTTGGATCGCAGCCGGTACAAGCGAATTGCGGTCATCGGCCCGAACGCGGCTGAACTCCATCTCGGTGGATACAGCGACAATCCCGGACGCGGTGTCAGCATTCTCCAAGGTATAAGAAACAAAGTTGGCGCCTCAGCTGAGGTGCTCTACTCCGAAGGCTGCAAAATTACCGAAACCGCTCCGGACTGGAATGCGGACAGAGTTGTGTTGGGCGATCCTACCCTCAACCTCAAACGTATCGCCGCAGCCGTACAGGTGGCGAAGAAAGCTGATGTCGTCATCCTCGTACTGGGCGAGAATGAGCAGACTTCGCGCGAAGCGTGGGCGCCCACACACGAAGGAGATCGTGACAACCTCGACTTGCTCGGAAATCAGGACGACCTGGCCAAAGCGGTGCTAACCACCGGCAAACCAACGGTCGTTTTCCTGATTCATGGAAGGCCAAATTCAATCGACTACATCGCCACCCACGTCCCCGCGATCCTTGATGGTTGGTATCTGGGACAAGAAACGGGAACCGCCGTCGCGGACGTGCTCTTTGGCGACTACAATCCCGGCGGAAAGCTTCCTATCACTATTCCCCGCTCAGTGGGACAACTGCCTGACTACTATTACCAGAAGCCTTCCGCAAAACGTGACTACCTGGGCACAGGCACGCAGCCACTCTTCCCCTTCGGCTATGGCCTTAGCTATTCGAGTTTCAAGTACAGCAATCTGCGCCTCGCTTCAGATGCCATCGGCCCGCGAGGAGAGACCAAAGTCTCAGTAGATGTCACGAACACCGGCAAATTACGTGGCGACGAAGTTGCGCAACTCTACATCCACGACGAAGTCAGCTCCGTAACCCGGCCTGTGAAGGAATTGCGCGGCTTTCAGCGCATCACCCTGGATCCCGGGCAGACTCAGACCGTCGAGTTCACGCTAGGCCCCGAACATCTTTCATTTCTCAACCGCGATATGCATCGCGTGGTGGAACCGGGAACATTCAAGATTATGGTTGGAAGCAACTCAGTTGACGTGATCGAGACCAAGCTGAACGTGCTCGCCAGATGACAAAGAAGTGCAAGCGAGACACCGACCTTGTGATCTTGTCATCGGCGCCCAATTGGTTGAGTTTCAAAGCTCGGCCACGCGAGATTTCTGTCCAATATCTCTAGATCAGGCATTTGCGGATCGACTCTTATACCAACAATGCAATTCTGAGTTTAATCGCCTGTTTTCACTAACCACCCCAACATCGTCTTAGTGGGATCAGATGAAGCTGGAGCTGTACTGGCCGCTCCCGATTTATGGCGTCCTACTCCTATTCATACCATTTGCCTACAGTCTGAGGGTGATAAATGATGCCCGTACTCCACGACGGCTAAATTATCGCTTTTTCTGAGCGTGTGTGATTGTCGCTACCTCACGTGGTGACGTGCATCACAGCAGAAGACTCGCTCTAGACATAAGAACAGAGTGCAGTTCGGGGTTAACGTTCCACATTCTCTTCAAGAGCGCGATTCAAGGAAATGGAGCAGGCCGCATGATCGCAAAAGATATGTCCCAATCCCGAGTTATGGTCCGTACAACGGCGCACGACCGCTTCACGATTGAGGGCAACGTCAAACCAGGCTTCGAAGCTGTGCACAAAGCTTTCGCTGAGAACTTTGTTCGTCGCCGCGAGCTGGGGGGAGCCTGCTGCGGCTTTAGCCGCGGCGAGAAGGTCGTCGACCTATGGGGTGGTGTGCGAAACAAGCAGACTGGCGAGCCTTGGGAGAAGGACACCATGGTCATTATCTACTCCGCCACTAAAGGCCTGGCGGCAATGACGCTCGCCATCGCACACTCTCGCGGTTGGCTCGACTACGAGGAACGGATTTCCGCGTACTGGCCGGAGTTCGCCCAGCAGGGCAAAAGGCAAATCACCGTGCGTCAGCTCCTCGCACACCAAGCAGGACTTTTCGAGTTGACCGAACCCATTGATCGTGGCCTCCTCGCGGATCTTGATCGCCTAGCAGTCCTGCTGGCGCGCCAGAAACCTGCGTGGGAGCCGGGAACACGGCAGGCATATCACGCAATCACTCTCGGCTTCTACGAGAACGAGCTGTTGCGTCGCGTCGATCCGCAGCATCGCAGTTTGGGACAGTTCTTCCAAGATGAGATCGCGACGCCGCTCGGGCTGGACATCTATATCAAGCTTCCTGAAACCATCCCAAACTCGCGCTTGGCCACAATTGCGCGGCCCAGCTTGGTCGAGATGTTGCGTGGCTTCAGGTTTCGCTTCGCGCTAGAAGCCATGAATCGTCGCTCTAAGATTGTTCGTGGGAAAGGGGGTTCCGAGTTCCCGCATGACGAACAGCACATCTACGCACGAAACCTCGAAGTGCCCTCCGGCGGCGGCGTCGGCACTGCTCGGGCCATTGCCCACGCCTACAGCGTCTTCGCCACTGGCGGAAGTGAACTCGGGTTGCGGCGACAGACGCTGGACTTGCTGGCCGCGCCCGCGATTCCCCCGGCGCGTGGCTTTTACGATGAATGCATGAAGGCAGACGGCATACAGTTCTCGCTCGGCTTCATGAAGCCGAGCACTGTCTGGCCATTCGGCAGCGCCAGTTCGTTCGGCTCGCCCGGGTCCGGCGGTTCTCTTGGCTTTGCCGATCCAACCGCCGGCGTCGGCTATGCCTACGTGACGAGTCAGATGGGAACACAATTAACCGGAGATCCCCGCGATGTGGCACTCCGAGGAGCACTTTACTCCGTTATTCATGATTCTCAGGCTGACGTGCGAAGACGAGTTGCATAGCGGCCGCCCAGGGGAGGACGAGGTCCTTGAGACACACGCGCGTCATCGTCACTCACTACGGCGGACCCGATGCACTTCGGGTAGTCAAAGAAGAATGCCCCGAGCCAAAGGACGGTGAAGTGCGGGTGAGAGTGCTGGCCGCAGGTGTGTCCTTGCCCGACCTGCTGATGCGCGAGGGCGTTCATCCCGAGACGCCCCGGTTGCCCTTTACGCCGGGGTGGGATCTGATTGGAGTGGTGGATAAGGCCGGCGACGAGAAACCTGGAATCGAACCAGGCCAGATAGTTGCCGCGCTGCCCATCCACGGTGCTTACGCCGAGTTCGTTTGCCTGCCGCAGCGTGAACTGGTTCCCGTCCCATCAGGGTTGGACACTGCCGAGGCCGTCAGCCTCATCCTGAACTACATCACGGCGTACCAGATGCTGCACCGTTCGGCTAAGGTCAGACCCGGCCAGCGTGTGCTGATCCACGGCGCGGCGGGCGGAGTCGGGTCAGCGCTACTGCAACTGGGCCGCCTCGCCGGGCTGGAGATGTACGGTACCTGTTCATCGCGAGGTTCAGGGGCCGTTTCCGACATGGGAGGTATCCCAATTGATTACCAGCATCAGGACTTCGTGAAAGAAATTCACCGCCGGACTGGTGAGGGCGTAGACGTCGTCTTTGACAGTATCGGTGGTACCCACATTTGGCGCTCCCGCGAGGCTCTCCGTCCTGGCGGACGGGTGCTGGCCTATGGCCTTACTTCCTCGCTGCGTGGGGGGCGTTTGGCCTCGGGTCGTTCCGGTGGTCGTCATCGCTATCGCGCAATCCTGATTTTCGGACTGTACATTGCCGGCAGTTGGCTTCTCCCAGGCCGGAGACGGGTGGCTCCCTATAGCATCCAGACCCTCAAGCGGCTGAACCCCGCGTTGTTTCGACAGGATTTGATCGCACTGTTTGAACTCCTTCAACAGCAAAAGATCAAACCCCTAATCGCGGAGCGATTTCCTCTTGGCGAGGCAAGACAGGCGCACGAGTTGCTCGGCAAGGGAGGAGTGACAGGCAAGATCGTGTTGGTGCCCAATACGTCAACGCTTGAACCAGGAGCGTCGTAAATGGCATGTGGATGATGGCGCTTCGCTGCCGCCGCTTGCAATTCTCGATGTTACTGCAGCCGCGAGACTAGGGATCTGCCGACGCCGTTGCCAGGGATCTGACATGTTGCCTCACTCGGAACTGAACGTGAAGTTTAAGTGTGCACGCTCGAGTCTTTAGTTCGGCCAGTGAAATCACCGATTGGCGTGATTCAAATCACAGCAGAGACCGGCCAAGAGAAGTAGCTTAAGTGTGGTTGCGGCTTAAACGCAGAGGAAAGAAATGGTCATCCCTCAGTCAGCTTCGCCCATAATGGATCCCCGACGTTACGACTTCACCCAGAATCCGATGCTGGTGTACTGGGAAATGACCCAGGCATGCATGCTGGCATGCAGGCACTGTCGTGCCGAAGCCATGCCAAATCCACATCCGCTGGAACTAAGCCCCATAGAAAGTATGGGCCTGCTGCGCCAGATAACTGCTTTTGGCGACCCCTTACCACATCTCATTCTTACCGGCGGCGACCCACTCAGTCGCAAAGACTTGTTCCGAGTGATCGATGATGCCCGTGCATTGGGTCTGCAGGTTTCCGTAACACCGAGTGCTACCCCGGCCCTTACCGCGGAGGCACTGCGCCTGCTGCAGTCGCATGGCATCCAGAGCCTTGGCTTGAGCCTCGACGGCTCCAATGCCGCTCGGCACGATGCTGTACGTGCGATCCCGGGATGCTTCGATCGAACGATAGACGTGGCGCGCGAAGCGGGACGACTCGGTCTACCAATTCAAGTCAATACCCTGGTTGCCCAGGAAACCTCCGACGATTTGCCAGCGATTTACGAACTCCTGAAGACTTTCCCTGTAATGCGCTGGAGCCTGTTCTTCCTGATCTCCGTGGGACGCGGCAGAGCTTTGCAGGAGGTCTCGCCCGAGCGCGGCGAAGCGATCATGAACTGGGTTCTCGACCTTGTGCCGGTGGCCCCCTTCGCGACTAAGACAACGGAAGCGCCATCATACCGGCGCCTCGCCTTGAACCGTATGCACGTTTCCGGTAGGACACCTGCCGAAATTAAGAGAACTTCGGTTTATAAAGGCTTCCAGATTCGCGACGGCCACGGGATCGTGTTCGTCTCCAACCAAGGCGACATTTATCCGGGGAAAG
>JADMIO010022989.1_pt1 | contig 37168 bp, 29 predicted proteins | sample 8958161 | NCBI WGS metagenome assembly JADMIO01 (sample SAMN16585339, study PRJNA669376) | soil metagenome | isolation source: Crop rotation soil | place: USA: Cullars Rotation, Alabama | collected 2011
CGCGACAACTTGTCCACGTGGAATTCTAAGCTTAGGATCCCAATGTGCTGGAAAGTCACGATTATTCACCGGATCATTTTCGTAATTGGTTAAAATTAACGTGGAATTTGAGGCACTGTTGGCAATAGCAGCTTTCGCTTCTGTTGACGAAAAATTCAACAATACCAGGAATTTTTGACCGGCTTCTTCTCTCGTATAGGCATAGACCTGAGAATTGCGTTTATCCAGCAATTCATATTTCCCATACACAAGCGCAAGGTTAGATTTGCGCAAACTGGTTAATTTCCTAAAATAATTAAGGCAGCTTTTTGGATCATTCTCCTGGGCCTGTGCATTAATACTTGTATAATTAGGATTCATTTTTATCCAGGGAGTGCCGCTGGTAAATCCTGCATTTTTTGTGCTATCCCATTGAAAACCGGTGCGTCCATTATCCCTGCTTTCGAACTGTATCTTCTTAATAAATTTTGGAATATCGCCTCCTATGTTTTTCTGATTCTGATATTCATTAAGCGTAGGCATATCGCGGTAGTCTTCAATTTTGTCGAACCCAGCATTCGTCATGCCCAGTTCATCTCCATTGTAATAGTAGGGTGTTCCGCGCATGGTCATAATAAAGGTGGAAAGCATTTTAGAGGATAGTTGCCGGAATGCAAGGCTATCATTTCCGAACCTGCTTACCATGCGGGCCTGATCGTGGTTAGCCAGGAAAATAGAAAGCCACCCCTGCAGGGCAAATGCGCTATCCCAGCGTGTAAAAACTTCTTTAAAATGTGAGAGACTGTAACCATCGGGTTTCGCAATATCCACACCTTCAAATGCATAGGCCATATTTAATTCCTTGCGGTCTGCATCTACTAAATGGTGCGCATCTTCAAATGTATTTCCTGCACCTTCGGCAACACTCATTACATCATACTTGCTAAATACCTGGTCATTCATTTCTTTGAGATAGTCGTGTAAATGTGGGCCCATAGCATAATATTTCATGAACTCTTTTTCATAGCCCTGGGGAAAAGGAGGGAAGGTTGTGTCTTTGGCCGCAAAACCAAATGCATCGAGTCGAAACCCATCGATTCCTTTATCCGCCCAAAACTTCATGATATTATACACTTCCTGGCGCAACGCGGGGTTTTCCCAGTTCAGGTCAGGTTGCTTGTGCGAAAAATAATGTAGGTAGTATGCATTGGTGTGAGAATCGTATTTCCATGCATCGTGGTTAATATCGAAGAGGCTATACCTGGGTGAGGGTTTACCACGTTCTGCATTCCACCAATGATAATAGTTGCGATAGGTACTTGTTCTTGAACTGCGACTTTGTTTAAACCATTCGTGTTCGTCGCTGCTATGGTTTACTACCAGGTCCATAACGAGCTTTATTCCTCTTTCATGTAAACCTTTCAGCAAAAGATCGAAGTCTTCCATTGTTCCAAAATCTTTCATGATGCTGCGATAATCACTTACATCATAACCGTTATCATCATTGGGTGAACTATAAATAGGATTGAGCCATACGGCTGTAACGCCCAGGCTTTTTATATAATCAAGTTTAGAAATAATGCCTTTGAGATCACCAATACCATCGCCATCGCTATCCTTGAAACTACGGGGATAAATTTGATATACGATAGATTCCTTCCACCATTTGCGATTATTGTTAACAGGTTTGGGAGCTTGCTTACAAAAAAATCCCTGGGTGAGCAGAATGATTATTGCGACTGTGGAAAGCAGGCGTTGTTTCATATAATAACCGTTAGATGATTGGTCATTAAATATACAAAATTGCCACCGCTCTCCGTAAAGCTCCGTCTGATCTTTGGGTAACTCTGGGTAGTTAAGAATTGTTACACAGAGGTACACAAAGTTCACTCAGGGCTTCACAGAGGAACGGCCTATAGGTATTGCTTCAGCCATTCCCTCGCCTCATTCTCATCAGAAAATGACTTCATAGGAATAGGAGGCGTTTTTAAACTAAATAAAATATTCATGATAAACTTTGCCAATCCAGGTTTGGAAACCATGGCCATGGCTTTGTAAACATTCGGCAGTTGCGCAGTAGAAAATTTTCTTGTTTCCTTGTCTGGAACCGGGGAATTGCTAAGATAAATTAACAGGGGGACTTTTTTATTGCCCGTTATTTTTTTTACCAATGCAATATTATTCGTGATATTTTCAACAGTACGTTTTGGATTTTTTGAATAAGAATAAAGAATACCAGTGGGATCGAGCCAGTAGTCAGCGATTTCGCCTTTAATGAGTTCTTCTATATTGCCTGGTGCATTCATTCTTAACGAATGTTCAATTTAATCAACAAAGTTCATAATAACTTTGATTATTGAAACATTCATTTTATCAGCGATAAGATAAAATTACAACCATCTTTAATCTTCCTGGTACACTTGCGGGTGCAAATCGTTTACCAGGCTCCGGGTGGGTACAACACATGTTTTTGATATATTATCGTGCAATCCACCTGAAGAAAAAAGAAATGTCAATGCGTCAAATGGTATAATGCGTGCAAACGTTCTGCCAAGTATTTTTCCTGTTGTAGGTTTCATTCCAAATTGATCCACTACAACCGTTTTGGTGACCAGTTTACCGATAGTTCTGCCAGACGTAAACTCGAAGAAGAAATAATAGAGGATGTAAATGATATACCCAATGACGTCTAAGGTCAAATCATTCTCATCCGCGAGGTCAGGATTAAAATAATAAAAGATAATTGCAATACCGAAGTCTATTGCAAGAATGGCAATAATGTCGATGATAAGATTTACAAACCTCAATGATTTTTCAGCGACTTGCATTGCAAAAGATTATAGTTGTAATGATGATAATTTTGTTTACGAGCGGCAACCGTAACACTAACCAGCTGCTGTATACGCATATGTATAGTTAAGATTTATTTTTGTGCCAGGATCCCCGAACCTGTTTTAATATTACCCATGACCGTTGAATAAGTATTAAATGCTATTTAACTAAAACCGGACATGCCGATTTCTGTAAGCCATTAACCTGGATGTCGTATTTGCCCCATATATTAGTCGCTATTACACCGGTTTTTATAAGTGAATTTTAGGAAGGGGGTTTAATATTGAAAAACTAAATAGTAATCCAACTGCCAGTAATACAAAAACATATTTCCCGTCTTTACGAATTACAGTAAGATTTTGATCGGCTTCTTTTAAATTCACGATCTTTTCACCAAATCTTTTTTTATCGATTTAATTATTGGTACTTATAGTTAAAACAACTCCTAATAATTTCCTTCATTTGCTTTTTGATTTTTTTTTCATAAAAGTATAAGCAACGCTAAAATTGTAGTAGTACACATTATATCCTGATGCAGTTAAATTATATTGAAGCCGAAAACCTGTTTCAATTTTTCCGAGTTGATAACCTATGCCTGGAGCGCAGCTGAGCCCCGTTTCATCGTAAGTGAAATCCGTGTAAGATTCATAGTCAAAACTTGTGTTCGTGTACATTAGGCCGATTTCTGCTGAAATGAAAAACCCCCTCGGCCTTTCCTGCTTTTTTTGCAAGTAATATTTTATTCCAGGTTGAAAAATAATAGCATAAACTTTTGTTGCTTTTAATGATGTATAAGAGTAAGGGTGAGCTTCAGCAAATCCAAGGTATCCAAGGCTGGCAATACCGGAAATATGTTTACCCCAGGAAGATTCAATGCGTGCAGATGCGCCAACACCGGTTCCGGCATTTTTTTGCATACTTTCAGATGACCCGGGAAGAGCAAGTTCAGCACCCAGTGATACAAAAGTCTTTTGACTATGTAAAAAAGTAGGTGACAGGAGGATTATCATCACGCAGAATGTTAATGGTTTATTTTTCATTGTAAGACGGTTTATTGACAGGGAAAATCCACTACAAATATTACACTTACCTGAAAAATGTAAAATTGAATCCCGCGCTGGCAGGACGTATTAGCTGGAAGATTTGCAATAATTACTACAGATTTTTCGGAGGGCGTAAATAGTTGCATAAAATGCAAATTCCGGAAACCCATGCCGTTTGTAAGGAGAATCAAAAGGGGAAAACAGGGCATTGTTACTCAAAAAACAAGACAAAAGAAGTTTAAACAATATTTGAAAACCAGCGGGAATTCTTTTTAAAATGCTTTAAATTTACTACAGCTCTTTATTTCTCCAACTTAAAACCTAAGTTATGGACTTATTACACCGCTTCGAATATTGGGGCGATCATCATCACCCAAAATGGGTTGATATCGTAAGGATACTTCTGGGTATTTATCTTTGTTATAAAGGAGTTGATTTCCTTATGGACACGGGTGTATTAATCGGGTTAATGTCCAAGGGTCAGTCTTTTGACTCATTTATTATTGTAATGCTGGCGCATATAGTTCCTTTTGTACATATTCTTGGTGGAGTGTTATTGGTACTGGGTTTGTTTACCCGCTTCGCCTGTCTTATACAGATTCCTATTCTTATAGGGGCTATTATTTTTATCCAGGCAGCTAACAGTGTGTCACTAACTTATGCTCCTTTCTTTGTTACACTACTTGTTTTACTACTTCTTATCTATTTTTTAATTGTAGGAAACGGCCCATGGGCCTTTAAGATTGGTGAGGAGGAAAAGAAGAAAGTCCATGTCGGTTAATATTGAAAATTGAATATTGAACATTGAGGGTTGAGTATTATTTTTTAAATATTCAATGCTTAATGTTCAATATTCAATTTTCAATTTTATAACGTGGAATATATTGCCCGTTACAACCCGGCTTCAGCAAAGGTATTTCCCTGTTTAATATCCCCTGTTTCATAACCTTTCTTAAACCAGTACATTCTTTGGGCGGATGTGCCGTGCGTAAATGCATCGGGTACTACAACGCCTGTTGATTTTTTTTGCAGCCGATCGTCACCTATTGCATTAGCGGCGTTTAATGCTTCTTCAATATCACCTTTGTCAAGTACATTTTTCATTTGTTGTTCATAATGAGCCCAAACACCCGCCAGGAAATCGGCCTGTAGTTCCATCATAACCGAATATCTATTGGCTTCGGTTTCAGATGCCCGCTCGCGAAGCTGCGCTATTTTTTGCGCTGTGCCATTAAGGTTTTGAATATGATGTCCTACTTCATGTGCCACAACATAAGCCATCGCAAAATCGCCGGGAGCGTTTGGTTTTGTTTGCATTTCCTGGTAAAAAGATAAATCAATATAGAGTTTACCATCACCCGGGCAATAGAAAGGTCCAGACGCTGCGCTGGCGTTACCACATGCAGATTGAACAAGGTCCCGAAAAAGAACCAGGGTTGGTTCTGAATATTGTTGTCCAGATTCTTTTAATAATTTATTCCATACATCTTCAGTATCTGCCAAAACTACTTTTACAAATTCTGCACGCTGATCATCTGCTTTCTTTTCTTCCGCGGTCATCTCGGTGTTATTCCCTCCGGGATTAATCTGGGGTATTTGTGAAGGATCAACATCTCCGCCGCTTAAAAAAGTATAAACGAAGTAAATGATAACACCGATTATACCACCACCTGTTACCAAACCTCCGCCAGAAATTCCGCGGCGATCATCAACGTTTGAACTTCCTCTTCTGCCAAGCCATTGCATATTATTGAATTTAAGGTTATAGAACAGTGCCAATAAATTCAGCATCTCCGGCACTCCTGTTAACAATAAGGCATATCGCGTACCAGTTTTAAGACTATCCTGAGCCTGGGATGCGATTTGCTGAGTAAATCTGCTATACTAAATGATGGAGAGCAGGAGAATAAATAAAAACAAAGTTTTTATGACGTCGGGAATTCTATGATATTGTAGTGTTACTGAAAATTGTATTTAGAAATTAATTGTAGATTTTTTTTCCCATAGCTGAACAGAAATTAATCATTAATTAATTTCTGCTCCTGCGTAAAATTTTTAAAATACATATTGATATCCAAATGACAGTACATTATAGTCATAACCTGTACTAGTAAACGCTCCAATATGAAATTGTAATTTAACGGAATGTCGCGGGGCGAGTGGTACCGACCAGGTGGCGCCAATACGCCAGTTATCTTTCAGATCGCCTGTGGGAGAATCGTCAACCAGGGTAGAACCTCCATTGAACCAGTTACCATTAATGCCGACCCACATATTGTTCTTGACATAATACGACGCATGTGCCTGGAAAGTAAAAACAGGTTCCTGTTCGAGCGTCTTATTAACGAGATATTCAGTGTTCCGGGTGTAAAACCATACTCCAACATAGGCTTCTGCATAAACACGTTTAAAGCGGCGGGAAACGCCTATTTCAGGTTTTATCGCCCATCGGTTACTACCCAGGTTAACCAATTTATCTTTATGATAAAGCCCCACCGGAATAGATGCAACCAGACTTACACCCAGTATTGTTCCTTGTTTATAATTCCTGAATTCCTTGCGATCGAGTGCAGGTGATCCTAAAATATTTACACCAAATCGTATACGGGCATCACCGAATCCATTACGTGATGCTGTTGCTGTTGCACCATTCACTTCAGCTTTGCCCGATAAAAATATAATTGGCAGCGTTACCTGTATTCTTGCAAGTTTGCGTGCCAGGCCAAAAGTATGGACATAGCCCAGCCCGATAGTATTACTTTTTAGCTTTGCGTCTTTGATGGGCATGGAAGGGTCTGATAACACATTTCCGTTTGCGTATGCATACACCACTGCAGCTACATTGGTGCCTTTCGGAATATTTGCATAAGCCCGGGGTTCAAGATCCTGGCTCTTCACCATAACCGGAAGAACAGAAGCCAGGATCACAATATATTTTCTCATCAACAACAAGTAAATGGTTTTGGATTTTCGCTATGCGAATTATTCATTTTTGCCTTGATCCTTCACATCCTAAAAATAGATCAGGAAGTAAGGATTACACTTTGTTTAGCAGTATTAGTTTCAAATGTAGAGTTTATTCTATTGATTCTGAGGCACGCTGTAACTTTTGATCAGCTTTACCCCCGGTAGATGTAAGTCGGTAAATCGTCACCCAGTTGATATTTTTTAGGACAGGGCGTTTCGCAGACAAGGCCAATATGGAATTTTACGCGCCGCGCTACCTTTTTATCACCCTGTTTTACGGTTCTAACTGCAAAAAAAAACTCCATTGTAGTTTAAAAGGGTAAATATTAAGGGGATCTGTCGATAAATGTTCAAATAGTTTCCAACTATTTCTGATGACAATGGGCTGATTAGTATAGCCTATTTCAACTGGATCGTAAATCTACTATATTAGAAACCCGCACTGGGCTTGCAATTGCGTAAAATTCTTTATATTTTGTTCTAGTGTTTTTACGGAAAAACTTCGGAAAAACCCAAATCCAGATATCCTGAAGCGCTAAGAGTAACTACTTAGCATGTTCGACGAAAGACCTTAGTACCTGATCGATTCACCTTTGAAAACTTAACCTATGTACCCTAATTCTACGCTAAGAAACCTAATTAGAAGCTTGCTTCTCATCTTTACATTGGGAATTTCAACTTATTCTTATTGTCAGCCAGACTATGTATTTAGAAATGCAGTGCTGGAATCCGGAACAGCTCTCCAGGTTGGTGCCGTTTACCGTTTCACTGATGTAAAACCTGGAATCGATGCTTTAGTGACGATTACTGATATTGAGAAAATATCGCTTAACCAGCTCGACGGACCCTCTGGTTTTGATGAAGCTTTTCAACCTTATATTTTTTGCCCGGCAAAAACGAAGGGATATATTGAGTTTCGTTTTGATTTTGTGATTGGCGGCACCAATACCCCACAGATAATGACCGAAGTTCCGGTTACCGCAATAGACATTGATGGATATGAATTTCCTGACGAAAAATTATATGAGTCAGATGAGTTTAAAACGACCGCGTCTTATTACTTGGACTACGACCTGTTAGGTTCAAACTTAGATATCAATCAAAGTGGAGGATGGGTAGCAGCTGTGAACAAATCGGCGATAACCTATGATGGAATCGATACGGTTCAGAGAGATGTAATGGTTTCGATGGTATATTCTAATGTATCCAGCATTATGCTTCGCGTAGGGGCCGAAAATAAATCGAAAAATGACATGGAACGTTTGAGAAGCGATTATTTTAAAAAGTTCACTTATGCTTCTTCAGTTCTTCCCAAATCAGCTTTATTGAAATTTAATGGCATTTCGAAAAGCAATTCAATTGGTTTAACATGGGAGCTTGCATCAAATAATGAATTGTCCAGGATAGTTGTTGAAAAAGGTACAGTATCAAATCAACTGCAACCTGCAGGCGAATTCGCAGTACAGGATTACACTAATATTTACCAATTCACGGATGCATCCATTTCAGGAGGTACAGTATTTTATCGCTTGAAATTGTATGGTAAAAATGGTTCTGTGTCATATAGTAATGTATTGGTTTTTAGAATTGGAGCTACAACGGAATCATTCAAGGTATATCCAACCATTATAAACGATAATGCAACTCTTAGAATTGCGGCGGTTAAAAACGAACAAACTTCGTTAAAAGTAGTTGACCTTGGTGGTCGCATAATGATGCAGCGTACTATTGTTTTGCAACAGGGAAATAATAATATTTCTGTTAACGGATTGAGCGCATTACCTAAAGGAACATATGTTGCCATGATGTATGCAGGAAATGAAACACATACACAAAAGATTTTAGTAGACTAATTTATTAAACAGCCATAAACCATCTGTAATTGTAAAGTATAGCTTCCGGGCTATACTTTTTTTATAGAGGAAAGATTTATTTTTTCAAATCGTAGACGCTTTCTATTTGACTATTGATCGTTTTCATTTTATAGATACAGCTATCATACCGGTCAATTATCTCACCCACACCTGCCAAAGTGATACATAGATTTTGTGCCTCGTCTTCCAATAAAATAACAGGCATATTGGTTGTCGAATCCGAAGTTCGTTTTCGAACCTTGTTTACATAATTAAAGAAATTATTCTTATGCGAAACATAGGAGTTGGTGGCGGTGAGGAGTGAAGGAATATTTTCCTGGTAGAGATCCATAATATCGTTCTGTAGTTTTTTGTCTTCGATAGTACCGATTTTTCCAGATGATTTAAACCCTTCAAATCTCCCGCTATTTTGAATTAACCCGGTGCTGTTGAATACGAAGTTTTGGTATTTTTTCAAACTGTCCATACTCAATGTTTCATGCATTTTTACTCCGGTAATATAGCTGAAAGCGCGGCCTTGTTTTTCATATGACTCTTTATCGCCAGTCATTTCCTGGATATCATTTTTTAAGTCTTCTCGCAGGCCCAGCAAAAATTCCTTTACCTCATCCTGCTGATGCCGGTGTTCACTACGGCCATGCAGCCAAATGGAAAGCGTTACGGCAAAAACGATGATCGCCACTTCAATTGAAAACTCCTTTAGCTTATGCCAGAAGCTATGTTCCTTATCGCTCCAGATACTGAAGACTTTTTTGGTGTGTTTGATGACTTCCTGTTCTGCCATGTATAATGATTTAGTGTTGATTCAGCTTAACTGGTTTGAAAAGTTTCCAGTTCACATAAACTGGATTGTTAAATTACAAGTAATGCTAATGTAAAAATAAAAACTTAATCCAGCTGAATAAGTATACGCATATGGGTTTCATTTTCTGTCAATCGCTGGTTTTTTTATAGTATTGTATATAGTTGTGCAGCGTTAGTGACAATCAGCGGCCAGGCCTATACGGCCGGCACGTTATATTTCCAGATACATTGTTAGTGTTTACTTTGTCGTAGTTGTTGGTGAAAACAACGGCAGGAGGCAGGCTATATTCACCCCATTAACGTTTGTGTCAATATTCGGAATTTTTTTAAAGAAATTAGTGAGGATAACCGTTATCGAATAAAAGCTTTGTAATACTCATAACCGTCAAATTCTAAGACCTTATTTGAATTCTTCATATTGCCCTTTATCTTAGCGCTTTATAAACCTTATAATTGAAACCTATGAAAAAGCAAATTCCTGCTTTAGTTCTACAGGTCATCTTGTTTTTGTTCCTGGTATCATGCTCCAAAAATTCAGAAGACATACCGGATCCCGTTCCACCAGTACCACCTGTTCCGGTATACAGCACCCAACTACTGCAATTTTTTGAATTAGATTTAACCTCAATTTTAGTATCTATAATCAACCGATGAATATTTCACTTCTTGATAGCGATGCCATCAGCACTTATACAAATCACAGTACCTATATGTTTCAGCAAACCAGAAAACGCGAGAAACGAAGATTGCTCAATTTATTTTTGATTGGAATTGTGTTGATTTCGATTGACGTAATCACTTTTTCAGATCATACTTTTTCGACCAACTGGAATGGTGTTACGAAATACTATGACCTTCATTTGACTTTCGGAATGGGACTCGCTTTCCTGGTATTTATAATCCCAACTGCTATTAACCGCGGTTTTTATAAAAGAAAATTTGCGGATGATTTGCAAAAGTCTGTTAAGCTTTATTTTAATCGCCACAATTACAAGAAAATTATTATCACCGATCAAACGATTAGTTGGGAGACTGACCTGGTGAAATCAGAAATTGATTGGGCCGTAGTTACAAGTTATATGTTACTGGAAGATGCATTATTTATCATTTGGGAAAGTCATATGGACGCTGTGCTGGTTATACCACGAAGAATATTAACTGAGCCTGACTATAATGAACTGATTTCTTTTTTGGAGAGAAACAAGCCTGAAACAGTAGATATTCATAAACCGATTTGAGACTAGTTGATCTTAGTGCTGGTTACAGACAAGCCCTGAAAGGGCGGGATATAATACGATGGCTGTTAGGCCATCGTTCCTATGTTCGACGCCGAATTAATTGTAAAACAGATTTCAAAATTTGCATCCCGGGTAACAACGACGGCCTGGCAGCCATCGCTATTATATACCGCCCCTACAGGGCTGGCACATGATATTTCCCATATATTACGAATGTTTTTAGATGTATTTGTTGATAGATGCTTGTGACTAAACCTGATGTTCGGATATGTTTGGGCATGAAGATTAAATATTTGGCGACGGTTGCGCCTGAGCGCGAGAAACTACTGTATATAATCTAATATATCCGGCACATCTATTATTTTTTGAATATCCTTTACTTCAAGAAATAAGTTTCCTTCTGGCATATTACTTATATCTGCGTTCATGGATTTCTGAGACGAGGGCATTAATTCATTAGAATTTACACATGGAACAAATATGCCCCTTAACTCATGTTGATTTTTATATTCAATAGGCTTAACTAAATTTGATACTCCAATTCTTTCGTGCATATTATTGAAATCAGAAATACCGATACGTATTCCTGGGTGGCCGTTGAAATCTTCCATTGAATAATATTCAACTTTGCCACTAAGTAACCAAACGAATATATTTCGTGTATTAAAGCAATCAACTATATATGGGTCACTTTCGATTTTGGGAATAAAATCTTCAATTTTTAATTGTTTACTAAGGCATTGCAGCAGATAATTGTAAAATTCCGAAATGTCTTTAATTTTAAAGTAACTATCATAGTTTATTTGAAATGCATTAGAGGCTTCCTCTAATGATAAATATTTGCTCGTCATACAATATATGTAATTACTTGGGGCAATCTTTCCACCCAAAACCTTATCTCCAACTTGCACTTGTGCTAGACCTTCATATGGGTCATTTATTAAGTTTCTATTCTCCTTATATTGCCATCTGAAATATCTTGTTGTTCCTAATGCCAAAGTATTACAGCCGTTTTTGGGGTTAAACTTCTCATAGCAATATTTAAATCCTATAGTTTTATTATTTTTTAAGATTTCCATACAATCTAACTTTGTCTTGAATATTTTAAAAATTAGAGATTTAGTTGTATAGCCTCAATTTCTATTTTATTCAATGTTGCTGAATGTTGATAACAACAACATCATCAAATCTTAAAGGCGCATACTTGCGACGGATTGTGGCATATATTCAGGAATTATATAGCGCCTTGACAGGGTTGGTATTATTTTTTGGTCGAATTTAATGAGTCACGCAATTCTTTATAAAGTTGCACATAATAATTTTTTTGCACTCTTTCGTCTTCAGTTTTATGAGTTTCAGTTATCCATTTCATATGGGCGGCCTCCATTTGTTGTCCGCAAATAATATTATACATAGTCTCTTTAGCTTTAATCAATTCGTCGTATACAACTCTCGATTGCTTAATACTGTCTTGTAATTTCATTTTTTCAATTGCCAATTGATCAGTTGAATATTTGTATTTTCTAGTCTCTAAATCTAGTTTTATTTGTCTTTCGAGCATTTGAGAAATATTTGATCGAGTTTTTTCAATTTGAACATCTTTGTTTTTCGACTCTTTTGTAATTGAATCCGATCGATGACTGAGGGAGTCCATGGCTTTAATTAGAGAATCGTTAATTCTGGTTATAGAATAAGTTTGATTGGATAGAGACGTCTTTAATTTATTTAATTCATATGTTTCGTTTTTGATATTTTGTAAATCTGCTTTATTTAAAGTTGCTTGCGCATTTAAAAATCCACTTGCAAAACTTACCAAACCAACAATTACAGTTGCTACAATTGTCAATATTGTAATTATTCATAATCAGTTGTTGGTATTAGAGATTTATGATTCAGAAGATTGTATGTTGATACCAACAACGGCGTCGAATTTTTTTAGATTATTTAATAACGATGGCCTGACAGCCATCGCTAATATATACCGCCCCTTCAGGGCTGGCACATTATATTTTATTATGTTGTTGATATTTAGCCGCCGTTGTTGGTGTTTTCACCAACAACAGCAACCCCAGAGTGTTAGATTTTACAACGTCAATTGTTTTGTTTCATAATCAGTTGTTGGTATTAGAGATTTATGATTCAGAAGATTGTATGTTGATACCAACAACGGCGTCGAATTTTTTTAGATTATTTAATAACGATGGCCTGACAGCCATCGCTAATATATACCGCCCCTTCAGGGCTGGCACATTATATTTTATTATGTTGTTGATATTTCATGTTTTTGACTAACGCTGAATTTATATCAGCAACCGGAATATTTAGGCTCAGTTTTATTCTACCGTTCAAGTGTGCGACGCAACCATGCCCAATAGAATTCCTACCGCCGGGTCAATAAAAAAGCGATCCGCCGTAGCGGACCGCTCAACTATATAACAGCCATCAATAACCTACATCTATTTCACAAACTGCTTCCGGATAATATTCAAAGCTCCGCCAGCTTTGAACCATTCTATCTGCTGTTCATTGTAAGTATGGTTGGCAAGGATGATATCTGATGTGCCATCAGCGTGATGCAATACTATCGCTAACGCCTTGCCGGGTGCAAATTCTGTTAAACCAAGAATATCGATGGTATCATCTTCCTGGATTTTATCATAATCATTTTTATCGGCAAATGTGAGGCCGAGCATACCCTGTTTTTTCAGGTTGGTTTCGTGGATGCGGGCAAATGACTTTACCAGTACAGCACGTACACCTAAGTGACGGGGCTCCATCGCTGCGTGTTCGCGTGATGATCCTTCGCCATAGTTTTCGTCGCCTACAACAATACTGCCGATACTAGCGGCTTTGTATACACGTTGCGTGGCGGGAACTGGTCCGTACTCACCAGTTACCTGGTTCTTTACGAAATCTGTTTTTTCGTTAAAGAAATTCACCGCGCCAATCAGCATATTGTTACTGATATTATCGAGGTGACCACGGAACTTCAACCATGGTCCGGCCATAGAAATATGATCCGTTGTACATTTTCCCTTTGCTTTAATAAGAAGTCTCAATCCTTTTAAATCAGTTCCTTCCCAGGCAGCAAATGGCTCGAGCAATTGTAATCGGCTACTGGTAGGTGATACCTTTACCTGTACCTTGCTGCCATCAGCAGCCGGTGCCTGGAACCCGGGATCATCAACAGCAAAACCTTTTGGAGGTAATTCGTATCCTGTTGGCGCATCTAGTTTTACTTTTTGTCCGGCTTCGTTGGTGAGCGTATCCGTTAATGGATTGAAGGAAAGGTCACCGGCAATTGCAAGTGCGGTTACCAGTTCAGGTGATCCAACAAACGCAAAGGTATTAGGATTACCATCTGCTCTTTTTGCGAAATTGCGGTTGAAGGAGTGAACGATCGTATTCTTTTCTGCTTTTTCTGCGCCAACACGATCCCACATTCCAATGCAGGGTCCGCAGGCGTTAGCGAAAACGGTAGCGCCGATTTTATCAAACACATCCAGGAAACCATCTTTCTCAATAGTGAAACGAACCGTTTCGCTACCGGGAGTAATGGTGAATTCAGATTTTAATTTCAATCCTTTTTCCGTTACCTGGCGTGCCAGGCTTACCGAACGTGAAATATCTTCATAAGAAGAGTTAGTGCAGGAGCCAATCAAACCCACTTCAATTTTGGTGGGCCAGCCATTGCGCAAAGCTTCTTCTTTCATTTTAGAGATTGGAGTAGCCAAATCGGGCGTGAAGGGTCCGTTTAAGTGCGGCTCCAGTTCGGTTAGGTTAATTTCGATAACCTGATCGAAATATTCAGAAGGGTTGGCATAAACTTCAGCATCTGCAGTCAAATGTTCTTTAATGCCATCAGCTAAAGCTGCAACATCTTCACGGCCGGTAGCTTTCAGGTAGCGGCTCATACTTTCGTCGTAGCCAAAAGTAGACGTGGTGGCACCAATTTCGGCACCCATATTACAGATCGTACCTTTTCCGGTACAGCTCATGCTGGTAGCGCCTTCACCAAAATATTCAACAACTGCACCGGTTCCACCTTTTACAGTGAGGATGCCGGCAACTTTTAAAATAACATCTTTAGGAGCCGTCCAGCCATTCAGCTTTCCGGTTAATTTAACGCCGATCAGTTTAGGGAATTTCAGTTCCCATGGTAAACCGGCCATTACATCACAGGCATCCGCGCCACCTACACCGATAGCGATCATTCCGAGACCACCGGCGTTAACCGTGTGACTATCAGTACCAATCATCATTCCACCGGGGAAAGCATAGTTTTCGAGCACCACCTGGTGAATAATACCTGCTCCCGGTTTCCAGAATCCAATGCCGTATTTATTGGAAACAGAAGCGAGGAAATCATATACTTCACTACTTTCTTTTACAGCGCGAACAAGGTCCGTTTTACTGTTTTCTTTAGCTACGATGAGGTGATCACAGTGAACAGTGGAAGGAACCGCAACTTTATCGCGGCCAGCCTGCATAAATTGGAGCAGGGCCATCTGGGCCGTTGCATCCTGCATGGCAACGCGATCTGGCGCAAAATCCACATAACTTTTTCCTCTATCATAGGCTTCAGTTGCGTCGCCTTGCCAGAGGTGGGCATATAAAATCTTTTCGGTAAGGGTAAGCGGTCGTCCAACAGCTTTGCGGCCAGCAGCTACGCGGGCACCGAAGTTGGAATACAGGGTCTTAATCATCTCTAGATCAAACATAGTCTGGTGCGTATTTTAATTGGATAATGTGCGGGTTTTCAAGTAAAGTCAAAAGTCAAAATTTAAAAATCAAAAAATAGGAAATAAAACCAGGTTGAGCCCATAAACGACCCTTTTTGACGTTTGAATTTTTACTTTTGACTTTCGTCAAGAACTGCCGCGAATTTACTAAAAAATAGGGGTGCACCCAAGAATGAAGACTTTGAATGACAGATAAGTTTTATAATTTAGCATTATGAACAGGTTTAAACATTTTATCGAGTGGCACGTGTTCGGTGTCTGCTCTTATCTGGGGGATAAAATGGGCATTGCTTCCGCAACTATCCGCAAACATTTCATCTATGTATCGTTGCTAACGATGGGCTCACCTATTATCTTTTACCTGGTGGTGGCTTTTTGGATGAATATCAAAAATTACATATTGTCGGCAAGAAGAAATCCTTTGCGTTACCTGTAATTGGATTTTTGGTATTAGGTTGATGATGGGATTAGCGATTAATATTTCAAGCGTCCTTGCTGACTACATTTTTTCTTGTTTAAAGTGACTTACTTTACAAGCTCTATGTTGCGCGAAAAAAACAGCACCTGGAGTTTCTCTTTTTATGAAGATTGTTGCGTCGTAGATTTTTTTTCAACCATACAGCTTTCACAGATGTCTTTGAATTTAAAAAAATCAGTGTCCTGCTCCATCTCCGCGAGGTAAGGGCGGGGGGTGAGGCGAATTATTTAATCATCATACTTGCATCCTTGCCCCGGCTTATATATCGGGCACTCTTTTATTTTTTAAACCTCGTTCAACATCTAATTAATCGCAGGATTAGAACTGGTTCTGCAATGCTATAGAAATAGTTCTACAGCGTCTTAGTGTTTACTCTTACTATTTTTCATTGAGAAAGTATGCCACACATCGGGAACCTTCCCGGTAAATTTTTTTTGTATAATACCTTACTAACGGTGATGCACAATGAAATTTTAAAACTACATTTAACGTGCATATAAAACCGAAGAGTAGAAATACTTATAAATGAAAACACTTATTTTTTAATCAATCAGAACTTGATTCCTGTCAATATATTTTAAAAAGTCTTTTGTGGCTATTAGTGCGTCTTTACTGGTTATTACAAGATTATGCATGCTGGTACATTTGCATCGTCAAATTTGATAACATTGTTTTTCCGTATCCACCCCGTTTTTATTATCCTTGTGGCAGCTATGATGACCGAGAAAACAAGTCCACTTGAAGGAAACTTCGATAAACCCAAACCCGTAGAAAAAAGTGATCAAATTCAATATACCCTGCAACAGTTACGAGAAGGTTCTGCATGCGTTCGCCCAGCAGCAATCAGTAACCGTACACAATAATCAGATGACATACCCTTCCGTTTTGGGACGGGGATTTGTAAGAGCGCTGGACATAGAAGAAGGATTGAGTGTGATAGTTGCAGATTTTCATTTGAAGCAGGATTTATGTGTGGAGCGGTTGGCGTCAACTTGTGAGGAATATTTTGTTTTACATTTCAACGAGCTGCATTCAGGTGATCCAATGAAATTGACGGTTGGTGAAGAAGATTTGGAAGGAGAAGAGAAAGAAATTTATGCAGGTGTGAGCCTGATGCGTTCAACAGAATCTTCTTCTTTTGTGGTGAGTTCAGGAGCGCATTTACGAACTGTTGAAATGTTGATAAAATTCGATTGGCTGAAAAAATTTCTCGGAGAGGAACTTAATCAGAAATTGTTTACACCGGAATGTGGTACCGGACAAATGCCGCGGTTACAGGGAGAACTACTAGATACAGATTACCGTACGCTGCTGAATGAAATTCTGCAGGAACAAATTGACCACCCTTTGAAAACTTTGTACATCCGTAACAGGGTACAGCTGTTGGTAGAACGATTTTTTACGCGGTACTATCACAGGGACGGAAACGCTTTTTTCGGGAAGCAAGTTTCCCACGAAGAGATGCAACGGGTACAGAAAGTAGAACAGGTTTTAGTGAATACTGTGAGCGAAACTGTACCAACAATTGATAAACTGGCGAAAATGGCAGCCATGAGTTCAACAAAACTTAAAAGCCTTTTCAAAACGGCTTACGGTATGCCGATTTATGAATACTACCAGCAAAATCGTATGCGGATAGCCCGTCAAATGTTAATGACACGCAAACATACGATCAAAGAAGTAGGGCAAAGAGTTGGGTATCATAATATCAGTCATTTTGCCGCCGCTTTTAAGAAAGTACATCGGGTATTACCGAGTGAAGTGAATAGGTAGCAGAGATTAAAAATTAACAAATTATAATAAACCCAGGTTAGGGTTCTGAATGTTATTAAAGTATGTTTTAAGGTTCAATGGTGTTGTTTAAATGAGCGAAGCCCCTTTTTAGGGGCTTCTATCGTTTTAAAAGTTGAACATTGAGAATTGAATATTGAGTATTGAATATTGAAGGGAAGAAATACTCAATACTTAACAATCAATACTCAATTCAAGTAGATTTCGTTCTTCCCGGGTGATTAGGGACTACCATTATTAGATTACCGCCTTCCGAAGCCTTACCAGCTGCTCCAGCAAACCTTCCAGTAAATCCAGTTTCAGCATATTTGCACCATCGCTTTTTGCAACTGCAGGATTGGGATGTGTTTCAATAAATAGTCCATCTGCTCCGCTGGCTAATGCAGCTTTGGCGATTGTGCCGATAAGTTGTGGGTTACCACCAGTAATACCACTAGTCTGATTAGGTTGTTGAAGGCTATGCGTTACATCCATCACTACAGGTGTTTTATGCTCCTGCATCCAGGGTATATTACGGAAATCAACTACCAGGTCCTGGTAACCAAAAGTGGTACCCCTCTCCGTTAGTATAATTTTATCGTTGCCTGCATTTCTGATTTTTTCAACAGCAAATTTCATAGCTGGTCCGCTAAGGAACTGTCCCTTTTTTACATTGATCACTTTGCCAGTTTCAGCTGCAGCTACCAATAAATCTGTTTGGCGGCAAAGAAAAGCTGGTATCTGTAACACATCAGCATATTGCGCAGCGTGTGCGGCCTCGTCGTGCGCATGAATATCTGTTACTGTAGGCAAAGAAAATCGCTTTCCGGTTTTTTGAAGCAGGCTCAAACCTGTTTCATCACCCAATCCTGTAAAAGAACTGGCGCTGGTTCTGTTCGCTTTTCGATAAGAAGATTTAAATATGTAGGGTATCCCTAATCTTGTACAAATAACAGAAACTTTTTCCGCTACTTCTGTTAACAGTTCTTCACTTTCAATCACACAGGGACCCGCGATAAGGAAGAAGTTTTTTTCGTCGTAGGATTGGTTTGCAAAAAGATCTTTTAAAAATTTTTCCATGGCGCAAAGATAGAGATGTTTTTAGTTTCGGGCACGGGTGATGCATTGCATTCTGTAAGGCGTCATTTCTACCGGGCCGGCACCATCTTACAATAACGGTGATTAGCGGCGCAGGGTGAAACCTCCCGACATTGAACCCGATTGTATTAAGTTAGCTTCAACGTCGGGAGGTTTCTCCCTGTGCCGCTAAATGGTAACAATTCATGGTGGTGCCGGCCCGGTCGAAACGACGACACATTTTGTTTGTTTTTATGTTTAACCTAAAACTTTTATTTAGGTTTGCACCCATTATCAGAACAACAATTTATCAATACAAAGTATGGTAAAAGAGAAAATTCTAGTCATAGGCGCATCCGGTCAGATAGGTGTTGAATTAACGCTCGCGCTCCGTAAAATATATGGTAATGCACAGGTAGTTGCTTCTGATTTACGTGAAGAAAATGATTTATTGAAAGGAACTGGTCCCTATGTTTCGCTTGATGTGATGAATAAAGAAATGTTGCATGTGCAGGTGATCCGGCAAAACATTACACAGATTTATTTGCTGGCCGCAATTCTGTCGGCAACCGGCGAAAAAAATCCTAGCCTGGCCTGGCATTTAAATATGCAAAGCCTGCTCAACGTTTTGGATATAGCCCGTGAAGAAAAATTAAACAAAGTGTATTGGCCCAGCAGCATCGCTGTATTTGGTCCAACATCTCCCAAACAGGATTGTCCTCAGCAAACTATTATTGAACCTATAACCGTTTATGGTATCAGTAAATATGCAGGCGAATTCTGGTGTAATTATTACCATCAACGTTATGGAGTAGATATAAGAAGTCTGCGTTATCCGGGATTGATAAGTTATAAATCTGCACCTGGTGGTGGCACTACCGATTATGCTGTTGAAATTTATCACGAAGCTTTGGAAGAAAAAAAATATAGTTGCTTTTTGCGCGAAGACACTTACCTGCCCATGATGTATATGCCAGATGCAATACGCGCTACTATAGAATTGATGGAAGCTCCGGCTAATAAAATAACAGTTCGTCAATCGTATAATATATCAGGCATGAGTTTTTCCCCAAAGGAAATTAGTGCTTCCATTCAAAAACATATACCCGAATTTTCAATTTCTTACAAGCCCGACTATCGTCAGAATATTGCAGATAGCTGGCCTCAAAGCATCGATGACAGCGTTGCAGAAAAGGATTGGGGCTGGAAGAGGGAATTTGATTTGGATGCGATGACGAAAGATATGTTGGAAAATTTGAGTGAGGGGTAGCACACTTATCTCTCTTTTTTAGTTATTCATTATGCATACAGGTTTCATCCGTGTTATCTGTGCAATCCGTGGCAAAATCATCTTAAATTTGTGGCATGTTGAAAAAATTCGCACTCTCAAAACTCTTCATCTTATCTTTTTTATTTGTGAACGCGCAATCGCTACCTGCAGGTTGGTGGCGTGCTGTACTTGAGCGTGAAGATGGCAATGATGTCGTTTTTAATTTTGAATCAAAAAAAATTAATGGCAAACAGGTATTATACGTACGCAATGCCGATGAAAGAATATTGTTCGACAATATTTCGTTCAAAGGTGATTCTGTTATTATCAACCCTCCTTTGTTTGAATCACAGATCAGGGCATTAGTTCATAAAGATGGTACCCTAACCGGAATATGGACAAGAGCAAGAAGTACCGGACATTTTTCGATGCCCTTTACCGCATTTTACAAACAATCTGAAAGGTTTACTAATTCAAAGGGGCCGGCGAAAATAAACATCAGTGGTCGCTGGGCCGTGAATTTTTTAGCTGATGGAGTAGAAAGTCCATCAGTTGGTGAGTTTAAGCAAACCGGTAATAATCTTACCGGTACATTTTTAACCACTACCGGTGATTACCGTTACCTGGAAGGGATTGTATCGGGTGATAGCATGAAACTATCTTGTTACGATGGTGCTCATGCTTTTTTCTTTAGCGCAAAAATTGAGAATGATCATACGCTCAGCGGTGGAATATATGTATCGGGCCCGGTTTATTCGGAAAAATGGACAGCAGTGAAAGATCCAAAAGCTTCATTGCCCGAAGATGCTTCAGCAGTTTACCTGAAAAGAGGAGAGGATCGGTTGAATTTTTCCTTTCCCGATTTAAATGGAAATATGGTTTCCATTAACGATGACAAGTTTAAGAATAAGGTAGTAGTGATACAGATTATGGGTAGCTGGTGTTCAAACTGTATGGATGAAACTGCATTCATGAGTGATTACTATAATCGCAATAAGAACCGTGGTATAGAGATGATTTCACTTGCTTATGAATATAGCAGTGATCCAGAAAGATCCAAAAAGAGTTTGCAGAAGTTTCAACAAAGATTCAATGTAAAGTATCCGATACTTGATACCAGGGTGAGCGTAAGTGACAGCTTACGTACAGAAAAAACACTTCCCGAATTAACGCAGATAAAAATGTTTCCTACTTCCATCATCCTCGATAAAAAAGGGAAAGTGCGAAAGATTGACACAGGCTTCAATGGACCTGCTACCGGTGAGCACTATGTAAAGTATAAGAAAGAGTTTGAAGAAACCGTAAGTAAGCTTTTAGCAGAATAACCTGAGGATTGAGCATTGAATATTAAGCATTGAATATTTAAGAAAATTCTCAATATTCAATGCTCAATGTTCAATATTCAACTGAAGAAGTTTACGATTACAATGGTCTTATCCAAATATTCCTAAAGCTCGTTGGATTTCCATGATCCTGTAAAGTAATTGGTTCTTTATCACCATGCTTTTTGTAACTGGCGATGCCGATATATTGGGTACCTCCGATGATATGAAAATTATTCTGCACCAAAACACCGTTATGCAAAACTGTAATAATGGCTGGTGACTTCACTCTTCCATCATCACCGAAGCGGGGCGCAGTGAAAATTATATCGTATGTCTGCCATTCTCCCGGAGGGCGGCAAGCATTCACCAGGGGAATAGATTGTTTGTAAATAGCACCTGCTTGTCCGTTTACATAGGTTTTGCCGGCGTAATTATCCAATACCTGCAGTTCATATTTCCCCATTAAAAAAATGCCACTATTTCCGCGTTGCTGGCTTGTGCCTGAAACATCCGGAGATATTTTCCATTCAACATGCAACTGGCAGTCGCCAAAAGCTTCTTTAGTGGCGATTTCTCCTGTTTTTGGAACAACTGTAAAAGCGCCATCAGCAACGGCCCATTTCGCAGGTCCGCCATCTCTTCCCTTCCAGGCAGAAAGATCTTTTCCGTTAAATAAAATGATAGCGTCGGAGGGAGGTTCTGAAATGTTTTTGCCAGGAGTTACCACTCTTGGTTCGGGACTCCACAATTCAGTAAAATAGGAGCTGTCCACTTTTTGTGCGAAGCCGGAAAACCCGGATATGAGTAAAAAACTACAAATAGCCAATAATCGCTGAGTCTTGTTCATGTTTTTATATTAATCGGTAAATAATGAGGGTACAATTTAAAGCTAAATAGCTATCACTGAAAATTTTTTAACGAAAGGATTTCTTCTATTGAATATTGAGAATTGAGCGTTGAAAATTGAATATTCAATTTTCAACGCTCAATTCTCAATATTCAACACCTTATTCATTAACCTCCATTAACATTAAATCAATCCAAATTAACCCGCTTTGCAAACACGTAAGAATAGTTTCGTACCCTTAAACCAGGTTTATGAGATTTGTAATGCTGCATTGTTTTGTCTGTTTAATCAGTGTTGTTTCCAATGCACAGAAAGATGGTATCATTAAAGGAACGTTGATCGATACTACGGCCAAGCAATCGCTGGCTGGAGCTACCATTACTGTGTTAGACGCTAAAGATTCATCACTGGTAAGTTTTGCCCGCAGTGACAAAGATGGGAATTTCATCATTAAGGGTCTCGATTATGGAAAGTATCGCCTGCTGATTACACATGTCGGTTTTAGAAATATCAATAAGAATTTTACAGTGTCTGGCGGCAATAGGGATATTGATCTCGGCTATTTACCTGTTTCTACAAAATCAGATCTGCTCGATGAAGTAACGGTTGTACAGGAAGTGCCACCGGTAAGTGTAAGAAACGATACATTGGAATACAATGCAGGCTCATTTAAAACAAAACCTAATGCCGTTGTAGAAGATCTTCTGAAGAAATTGCCCGGTGTTCAGGTCGACAAAGATGGCACAGTCCGTTCCCAGGGTGAAAAAGTTCAGAAAGTGCTGGTTGACGGAAAACCATTTTTCGGAAATGATCCCAAAATTGCTACAAAGAATTTGCCTGCAGATGCGGTTGACAAAGTGCAGGTATTTGATAAAAAATCAGATCAATCTGCTTTCACTGGTTTTGATGATGGAAATAGTCAGAAGACCATTAACCTTACGCTCAAACCAGAAAAGAAAAATGGATTATTTGGAAAAGCGGCTGTTGGTGCCGGTGATAAAGAGAGATACCAGGGCAATTTTAATATCAATAAGTTTTCGGGCGAGCAACAATTGTCGGCTATTGGCATGGCAAATAATACCAATAAACAGGGATTCTCTTTCCAGGATATCCTGAATTTTTCTGGTGGAATGCCGGGATTAAACAGCGGCAGGGGAGGAAGTTTACAACAGGCAGAGTCGGGCATACCTATTCAGGGTTTGATGGACAATAACCAGGCTATTACCACAACTACGGCTGCCGGAATTAATTACAACGATACCTGGAACAAGAAAACAGAAATCAACAGCAGTTATTTTTATAACCGTGCCGAAGATGAAGGTTTGAAAAAAACGACCCGTCAATATATTCTGCCCACACAATCCTATACGCAAACACAGGATGCCCAATCAGAAAAATTAAATCAGAATCATCGATTAAATCTTAGTGCAGATCATAAGATAGATTCATTCAATACCATTAAGTTCAGCACTGCAGTAACCTGGCAACAATCAGAAACCCATGCAGCTACGGCTTATAATGCAGTAACTCCAAAGGGTCAAATGATTAATGATGGAATTTCGAACAGCAACGCAGCCGCAAATGGTTATAGCTGGAGTAACAATGTATTGTATCGTCACCGGTTTGCGGCTAAAGGAAGAACACTCTCAGCTAATATTTCATTTGGTTTGAATAATAGCCAAACCGATGGTTCTTTGAGATCGATCAATAAATTTTATGAAAATGGTTTACAGTACGGCAGCGATACAATCGACCAGGTCTATAACCAGGAAAATAATGGATATAATTATGGAGCGGTTATTTCTTATACTGAACCCTTATCGAAAAAATCTTTGCTGGAGTTTAATTATAATTTCAATCTTACAAATAGCGAATCGGGTAAAGAAACATTTGATTTGGATCCCTCATCGGGAAAATATCTTGTACCGAATTATTATCTCACCAATGATTTTGACAATACTTATACTACTCATCGCGAAACGATGAACTGGAGATACCAGGATAAAAAATATACGGCTACCATTGGCGCTTCGATGCAACAGTCGCTGTTGAAAAGTGATTTTACCATTTTGGCTAAAGATTCTTTGATCGGGAATTCCTATATTAACTTTCTGCCCAATGCCAGGTTGCAATACAATATCAACCGCTATAGAAATATTCGGTTGAATTATTTCACATTTACACAGCAGCCTTCGGTTCTGCAATTGCAGCCAGTACCCGACAATAGCGATCCCCTGAATATCAAAATCGGAAATCCCACTCTCGACCAGGAATATCGTCATAACCTGCAATTGAACTATGTCACTTTCGATCCATTTCGACGCACGAGTTTCTTTACTATGTTAGGGATGTCGGCCACTACTAATAAAATTGTGAATTATGATCGTGTTGATAGCACCGGCGTAAGAATAACCATGCCGGTTAATGTGAATGGAGTTTATAATGTAAATGGAAATATCGCATGGGCATTCCCGGTAAAATTTATTAAAAGCACTTTGAATCTCAATACAACGATTCGCTATGATCACAATATTAATTTTGTAAATCAGCAGAAGAATGGCATTGATAACTGGACGGTATCTCAAAGTGCTGATTTTAATTTTGTTCACAAAGAACAGCTTGATATTACTGCAGGCGCCAGTGTTGATTATACACGAGCCCACTATTCCCTGCAGCCTATGCTCAATACCAATTACTGGTTGCAGGAATATCGATTGGATGCGAATATTTATTTGCCAAAAGGATTTAGTATAGAAAGTGATGTCAGCTACACGCATCGTTCGGGTTATGGGGATGGGTTTAACGAGGATGCTGTTTTGTGGAACGCAGGAATGGCTAAGCAAATATTCAAAAGTAAAAAGGGGCAGATACGTTTGCAGATGATGGATATATTGAACCAGAATATTGGGATTAGTCGTACAACAAACCAAAATTATATCGAGGATGTTGCTTACAAGGTTTTGAATCGTTATTGGTTATTAAGTTTCACGTATAATATCAGTCGCTTCGCGGGTAAGTCTGCACCGGTGCAAAGAGATGCAATTAGGGTTATGATGCCGCGGAGATAAGTGGTATTTACCGCGGAGAAAAGATGCGCGGGAGTTATTTGTGCCTTATTTTTTGATTTTGTTATTGATAAGGGTTAACAAATTGTACGCTATTCCGTGGTTATTAATTATAATGACGGCGCTGTGTTGTTATTTTACAACAAGCGCATCCATTGAATTGTGCATAGCACTTATGTTTCTGCATCCCATGCTATCATGCCGCACTCCCATGCTGTCATCCTGAGCCTGTCGAAGGGCGCTTCATTAAGTATGTTGAATAGAAAGGTAAGAAGTCCTAGCACTCTTTTGCAAAGACTCCTGCAATCCGCCCTTCGACAGGTTCAGGATGACAACTTGTTATGCAAAAGAATGAACTAAGAAATTATTTAGCTTTTTATATTGTTCTCAACACTAAAAATCCCCGACTAATCGGGGCTATATTTAAATTGCGGATAAGGTTACATTAATTGCGGATGATCCTGATAGTTGGGCCACCTCCCGGAGCTTCACCAAATTGTTCCTGCATCATTTTCTGATATTCCTCGCGGGTAATTTTTTTACCATTGGTGGGTGCTTTTACCATTCGTGCATCTGCTTCAGAAGCTGTTATTTCGAGGGTTGTAAAAACAATACCAGCATTATCAATATCCATTTCGAGAATAAGTCCGGGCAGGCCACCAAAACCTTCGGGTCCGCTGGGTGTGCTGATATCTTCAGCATACCACGCAATTACATCCTGGTTCTGCGAATTTTTGGCAGTCGCTTTTTTGCAGGTATAATTTTTTATAGTTTTTGTTTCTTCAGATAATTTCCAGTTTTGTTTACGTAAGCTATCCTCTATGATATATTTTTTTGGACCAAGTTCCCTGAGCTCGATCATTTTTTGCGTGGTATAATTTTTATAGTTCTCATTATCACCCCCGCCGCCAAAACGCATTACCACTCTCTCACCCTGGTCGTCTGCAGTTTCTCTTACATCTTCTGCTTCGGGAATTGCTTTAAAAAGTGAAGCATCCGCAACAAAGAATAATTGCATTTTAGAGGTATTGAATTCAGGAATCATATTCTTCATACTCTCACTCTCCGGCCCTAGTCTTTTGTGCATGTTCACCTTTCTTTCGTAGATTACTTTACCTTCTTTTACCTGTGCCTGTGAGGATAGTGTGACTAGGAGCGCGGTTATTGCAATTACGGTTTTTTTCATTTTGTGTAATTTATAACCAAAGCTAAAAACAGGGCATTTGAATAGAGGTTAAACAGCCTTGCTTTAATGTTAATTAAGGTTAAAGGGAATTGAATGAGAGACATCAAAAATTTACTTTTGTAGAAGTTTATGTCAAAGAGGAAGGAATTTAAAATAGTGATATTTGAGCCTGTGCTGCTGACGATCATAGCCCTGATCGCCTTTCAGTCGTATTGGCTTTGGAAAAGCTATAAGGAAGAAAAGAGCAGTATGCAGCATCGGGGCGATGCGATTTTCAAAGAAACAATTTATGAGGCTCATGCAGAAAAACTTCAGCTCGATACCAGCATTCATTTACGCATACCCAATAAATCTGATGCAGCTGGTTTTGTGAATGTATTGAAGAGCCAGGTGCGTGATAGCATGAATCATATAAAATCAGTCACGATTGTTTCCATGAACAATCGCAAAGAAAAATTATCAAAAGATAGCGGCCGGAATATTAGAATAGTATTTTCGCCCGATGATGACGATTTGAAGAATGAAAAGGAAATGGCCCAATTCACGCCACAGGATGGGCTAGTAAGAATTTTGCGGGGCGTAGATTCCCTGGAAGATTCTCTCACTGTTAAAGATATTTCAGCCAGGTACAAATTGGCGTTAGAACATGAAAAACTTCCCGTGTCCTTCTCTATCACCCGTCACGCTGCAGCACCCGGAGAAAGGGTAAGGATGCCTTTCAGCGGAATGGAGAATTCTTCAGAAGTAACATTAGGATTTACGAAACCCGTTACATACCAGGTAGAATTTGGTGACAATGTTTCTTACCTGTTAAGAAAACTTCTGCCGCAGATCATGGTATCGATACTATTGGTGGGAATAACATTGCTATCGTTTATTTTATTACAACGCAACCTGAATCGACAACAAAAGCTTACTGAATTAAAGAATGATTTTATAAGTAACATAACGCATGAATTAAAAACACCGATAGCAACGGTAAGTGTTGCGATAGAAGCGATGAAGAATTTTAATGCATTGGATAATCCTGAGAGGGCAAAAGAGTATCTCGATATATCCGGAAATGAATTGCAGCGGTTATCCCTGCTGGTTGATAAAGTGTTGAGAATTTCTATGTTCGAGAAAAAAGAAATAGAGCTTAAGCAGGAATGGTTCGATATTCGTGCACTGGCTGATGAAATTGTAGCTTCTATGCGTCTTCAATTTGAAAAATACCAGGCAAAAGTGAATGTTGATTCAAGCTCCAATCCGATGAATATTTTTGCTGATAAAATGCATATGACAAGTGTGCTATATAACCTCCTCGATAACGCATTGAAATATAGTAAGGCAAATCCATCTATACAGGTTAAAATTAGCGAAGTGCCTGGTTACTGGACTATAGCAGTAACCGACAATGGAACAGGTATACCTGCAGAGTACAAGGATAAAATATTTGATAAATTTTTCAGGGTGCCTACCGGAGACAAACATAATGTAAAGGGGTATGGACTGGGCCTCAGCTATGTTGCCCATGTTGTTCAGCGCCATAATGGAAGTATCAGTGTCGAGAGTCAGCCGCAGGTTGGCAGTGAATTCATTGTAAAAATCCCGTTCAGCAAATATGAATAAAATAAAAGTATTGTATGTAGAAGACGAGTTGTTCCTGGGAAAGATCGTCAAAGAAAGCCTGGAGAGCAGGGGATTTGAAGTGTTGATGGAAAGCGATGGTGACAAAGTGTTTAACCTGTTCAAAAAGTCTGAGCCTCATGTTTGTGTACTGGATGTAATGTTGCCCAATAAAGATGGTTTTGAAATCGCAGAAGAAATAAGAAGTATCAACGAAACAGTTCCAATACTTTTTGTAACTGCCAAAACTCAAACTACAGATCTGGTAAAGGGTTTTTCATTGGGTGGAAATGATTATATCCGCAAACCCTTTAGCATGGAAGAATTGATTGTTAGAATACATAATGCATTGCGAACGAAACAAAATGATAATACACAGAAGATAACAGGCGACTCGGTGCAGATAGGTCGATATAATTTCCAGGTAAACAGGCAGGTGTTGAATGATGGAAAGCAAGAGAAGAAATTGTCATTCCGTGAATCAGAGTTACTGAAACTATTATACGAAAACAGGGAAGGAGTTATTGATCGGAAGGATATTCTTAACCTTTTATGGGGAAACGACTCCTTTTTCAATTCACGAAACCTCGATGTATACATAACTAAACTTCGCAGTTATTTGAAGGAAGACGAAAAGCTGGAGATCATTACGATCAAGGGAATTGGGTATAGGTTTCTGGTGAATTAAAATGAGTAAATATGAAAAGGGAACGAATTGTGAATTCAAAGTTCAAAAGTAAAAAGTAAAAATTCAGAAACTAACCCCGAAGGGGGTGGCATTATTATAGAGAAAGCTAATTAGCATGAATAACCCCGAAGGGGTGATATTATTGGTGGAAATAATGTCACCCCTTCGGGGTTATTCTTTGATCCCTTGCCGTTTTCTATAATAATGCCACCCCCTTCGGGGTTAGTTTCTGAATTTTTACTTCCTTTTATTCCCCTCTCAAACTCTTCTGTTTCCCCAACTGTTTAATTTGGAATTTCTTTCCAGGAAAAGTTCGTAATTGAAAATAATATCGAATTGGTCTAAAGATGCAGGCGGCGGTTTTTTAAAAATCCCTGTTATGATATATAAACCGCTAAGTCCGGTCTGGTTCCAATCCACCAATTTGCCGATGGCGTTTTCGTTTGTCCGAAAAATTTTTGCTGCCATCTCATCAGAAATAATGACAGCATTTGGCTTTAACAAAACCTGGTCTTTATCTCCTTTTAATAGCGTATAGGAGAATACGTTGAAGAGATCTTTACCTGCGAATAAGCTACTCGCTTCAAAATGGTCGTTGCCAAGAGAAATTATTCCTTTTTCGCTGATGAGTCCACCAGGATGAATAGTTGAAACAGCATACTCGATTTCTGGAATTTCTTCCTTGAGTGTTTTTGCCAAAAGTCCGGGTGTGTTTTCCCCGGTTTGTATTCCTTCAGCCGTTGACCAGTTTTGTAAAATCTGGAAAAGCTGATCATCATTCTTATTGAATTTACCGATACTCCATTCATCGTTAATCCACAAACAGATTAATAAGGCACACGCCAAACCTGTTGATAAACCCAGCAGGTTCAGAACTGTAAACTGGCGATCTTTAACCAGGTTGCGCCACGCTATTTTGAAGTAGTTTTTTGAGCATCGGTTTCTTTTAATCAATAGGAGATATATAAAAGACAGCATTAAAAATTAAATGTTGCTTGTGGAACAGGCGAGAACCGTTTTGCGAAGAATAGGCAACGAATGGAATTCAATGGGGCGAAGTCATTTTAAACTTTTGAACCTGGTTTCCAAGTATATCTCCTACATATATATTTTCTTCACTATCTACTGCAATATCATGATACCAGCAAACCGGTCCATCGTAGAAACCGGATCTGCCAAAGCGCGCCAGCACTGATGCAGCTGAATCTATGAGTAAAACATCAGACCCCCGATGTTTTATTTTTAGAAAGCTGCGGTCGTCGATAGCGAATAGTTTTTTATTGTTTTCGCTAAAACTTACCGAGCAAATATTCCCGAAATTTTTTTCGCTGTATTGCTTCAGGAATTTGCCATTGGAATTAAAAACCTGAATCCTGTTATTTTCTCTATCTGCGACATAAACATTTCCGCTTGCATCCAGGTCTAAGCCATGGGGTATATTGAATTCAGATTCTTTATTTCCTTTTTTACCCCATTCGAAAAGATATTTTCCTTCTGCAGAAAACTTTACTACCCGGCTATTGCCATACCCATCACTAACATAAAATGATCCGTCGTTGGCGATGGCAATATCTGTTGGACGATTAAAATGTGTGCGATCGTTTCCCGAAACATTAGCTTCTCCCAATTTCATAAGGAGTTTGCCTTCGTGACTGAATTTAAATACCTGCTGAAGTCCTACATCGGTTATCCAAATATTATTATTCTGATCAACAGTTAAGCCATGTGGCATGATGAATAAACTATCACCCCAGCTGTTTAATATTTTCCCGGTTTCTTTTTCAACCTGTAGTACAGTCTTTTCTTTGATATAGCTTGCGGGCATCGATCCTAACAATGGCCATTCTCTGCCAGCCCGGTGTAGTATAAAAATATTTTGGTTTGTATCTATTCCTAAACCTGTCGGATTTCCCAGTTTTTGCTGAATTGGTAGTTTAAGCCAATCTTTTACCAATTCATATTTAATAGCGCTATTTTCAATCCTGTCAATTTTTTTGTCCTGAAAAATATACGTTGTTATAACTACTATTATACAGGCCAATAGGAAATAAATGATTTTCTTCCATCGCATAGCTATGTAAAATAAAAACTATTATGATCATTTACGGAGAATCCGGAAAGCTAAAGTTTAAGTCTCCATCTTCTCTTTTCCAGCCATCCTGCAATTAAAATAATGATTAAAGAATAAAGCAGTGACTTTCCGATACCAACGATACCTGTCCTTAGTACCAGGGGTAATTGTATCCCGATAAGATTAAACAGCGCATAATGAATATAGGGGAGAAGGTAACAGGTAAGCGTACTGGTGCCGGCTGGTTTTATCCAACTGAACCAGTCTTGCTTATTTTTGATATCTATAAGATAAATCAGGAATATAAAGCAGATGATGCTAATACCCGTGCAGATCATGGTCCAGGAAGGAGTAGCCCTTATTTTTGAAATGCCCCAGAATGGTCTTAATGCAAATCCTGCGATAAACATGAACGCAGCAATAGCAGTTAATATCAGCCAGAATTGATTGTTTTTTCCTTGTTCGTTTAACCGGCGATAGATAACTGATGTAACAATTCCAGCCATTGTTAATGAAGCCGAAGAACCGTTGCCGATTATCCAAAGGTATTGCCGCGCGCTACCCAGGAAAGACGTGTAACCTGCTAAAGATGCAATATTGTAAAGCAGGAGGAGTATGAGCGCAATGATCAGGGCGTTTAATTTCCCCTTCGTAAAAAGATAAATAGATGCACATAACAGGTACGACCAACCGATAATACCCAGTATTCCCCACCAATGTGGTTTCATCCATTCGGTTTTTTCAGCGTCACCACCTTTATAAAGTATCGCCATGAGTATGAGAATCGCTATACCTGAACCCTGGAATATACGACGCCTGTTTTTTTCCATGGTTGTGGGGTAATCGAGCCATATGAGAAAGAAACCGATCGTAATTAATATTTGCCAGATCGGTTTAGGTAACAAGGAAAGGCTGCTATAGCTTTCCAGGTTTACATGAAAAAATCCTATTAGCAACAACGCAAATGATCGGGACAGAATGTGTAGAAAGGTATCTTTTGTAGTTTCTCCCTTTGATAGACGGCCAGATATCGCGAACGGAAGTGAGAGCCCCACAATAAAAAGAAATGCAGGAAATATAGTATCCGACAAACCCATTCCATCCTCAGCTGCCTTTGTATGCTCCATCCATAACGGCACTCCTTCCAGCGACCAAAGATCATTTACAAAGATCATCAGGAACATAGTAATGGCGCGGAACACATCGATGGAAGCCAAACTTTTGGGGAGATGCATGTGGGCAGTTTTGATTTTATAAAGAAAAGTACGACGTAGGAAGTCAAAAATCAAAAGTAAAAATTCAAAAAATTGATTTTGGGCATTTAGCATCATTTTACTGTCATCCTGAGCGCTGTCGAAGTGCGGATTGTGAAGCTTTTACAATTATACCCTCTTCAATTTTTTACTTTTATTCTAAGCTGTTCACAATAAGCCTTCGACAGGCTCAGGATGACAGTAAAATTGCTCAGGATGACAACTTGAATGCTCAGCTTGAAAGTTTGATAGCGCAGTATGATATCTTGAATTACAGTAATTATTTTTTACTTTTTACTTTGGAGTTTCTAATTCCGAACCGGCAAATTCCTCAAAAAAAAATCCCTGGTATTTCCGCCCATGATTTTTTCTATATCAGTTTTAGAGAAACCTTCTTTGATTAATGCATTCACCAGCAGTGGCAGTCCCGTAATATCAAAAGCTGCATCAATGGCGCCATCAAAATCTGAGCCAAGCGCTACCTTATCAACGCCAATCTTGTCGGCTACATATCGTATGCTCCTGGCCGTTGCAGCGGCATCTGTACCGCAGACCGCTGTTTCCCATAAGCCTATTCCAACCAATCCATTTCTATTCCCGATTTCCCATAAATGCCCGTCGGATAAATTTCTTGAATTATTGCAGATACCCTGCACACCGGTATGCGACACTAAAACAGGTTGTGTGCTTATAGCAAGTATATCATCTATGGATTTTGACGATGCGTGTGCGAGGTCAACAATGATATGCATACTGTTCATTTTTTTGATCAGCATTTTTCCTTTTTCAGTAAGTCCTTCTTTTTTTACTCCGTGAGCCGATCCTCCCCATTCATTGTCAAAAAAATGTATAGGGCCAATATAACGAACCCCGGCTTTATAAAAGTCATCCAGGTTATTGAGATCGTTTTCCAGGCAATGCGCACCTTCAATACCCAGCATTGAACCAACGAGTTTTTTATTTTGCCGGCGATCTTCAATAAGTTTTCGTAGGTCATATTGATTCTCAATTAGGCGCAATTGCTCACCTGAGGCCGCTGCGCATTTATGTAATTCAGCACATTGATGAAGTGCCCTTGCTTTTAAACTAAACCAGGAAGAAGGAGGCTGTAGTTGTGCAAAACTAAGCAGGGTGATATTATCAGTTGTGCTGTCGTTGTTTTCATAGTTTTGATTTTTTGGAGTTTTACTTACGATGCCGAATACCTGTAAAGCAACATTTGCTTCCTGCAGCCGGGGAAGGTCTACCTGGCCACTACTATGCCGTTTCAAAAGGTTTCGATCCCACAATAATGCATCACAATGCAGATCAGCAATGAAATTTATGGAATCGTACCAGCTAACTTTTCCTGGATAAGGGGCTTTTAATATTACCGTATTTTTTGATCGATCTACGATACCGGGAGCAAGTATGAAAAACAATGCGATAGCAATAACTAAAATTATCGCTACTAATTTCAGTATTTTTTTCAACATAAAAATTGCTGTAAGGAGTAAGTATTGATACTATATTTAGGAAAACAGGCTATTTGTATTCACCATACACTTCTCTCAAAGTGTCTGCTATTTCTCCCAGTGTACATTTATTTTCTACTGCTTCAATCACAGTCGGCATGATATTCTCGTCTGAACTGGCTTTATCGTTCAAATCCTGTAGTATATTATCGCATTTGGCCGGGTTGCGCATATTTCGGAGTTGTTCTAATTTTTTTGTCTGAACCTGGCGTATGCTGTCGTCAATTTTAAACAGTGGAGTTGAACCTGTTTCAGATGATTGAAATTTATTTACACCTACAATTATTTTCTGACCATTTTCAATATTGCGTTGATACTCGTATGCGCTTCGGGCAATTTCTTCCTGTATAAAACCAGCTTCAATTGCGCTGACACTTCCGCCCATAGCATCAATTTTTCGGATAAGGTTCCACGCTGCGGATTCGGTATCGTTAGTGAGATTTTCGACGAAATAACTTCCTGCCAGCGGATCAGCGGTATCGGAGGCACCACTTTCAAAAGCTACTATTTGTTGCGTTCGTAAAGCGATACGGGCGGCTTCTTCTGTTGGCAGACTTAACGCCTCATCATAACCGTTAGTGTGCAGGCTCTGTGTACCTCCCAGTACGGCTGCCAGGGTTTGCAATGTTACCCTGCTGATATTGTTTAAAGGCTGTTGGGCAGTTAATGTACTTCCACCTGTTTGTGTATGAAAACGCAGCATCATGGCTTTGGGATCAGTTGCTCCCAACTCTTTCATGATAATAGCCCACATACGACGTGCCGCTCTGAATTTTGCCGCTTCTTCAAATAAATTATTATGTGAGTTGAAAAAAAACGAGAGGCGTTTTCCAAATACGTTTATATCCATTCCCTTTTCCAAAGCGGCTTTCACATAAGCTTTACCGTTGCTTAGTGTAAAAGCAATTTCCTGAACTGCCGTACTGCCGGCTTCCCTGATATGATAACCTGAAATTGAAATAGTGTTCCATTTTGGAAGTTCATTTCCGCACCATTCAAATATATCGGTGATGATGCGCATAGAAGGTTTAGGAGGATAGATATATGTTCCCCGTGCCGCATATTCTTTCAATATATCATTCTGGATGGTGCCCGATATTTTTTTCAGATCAGCTCCCTGTTGTTTGGCAAGTGCAACATAAAAAGCGAGTAGAATAAATCCTGTTGCATTAATAGTCATTGAAGTAGAAACATCTTCCAGCTTTATATCATGAAAAAGCTGTTGCATATCATTTAGTGAATCGATAGCAACTCCTACTTTACCAACTTCACCTTCTGCCAGGGGATGATCACTATCGTAACCTATTTGAGTAGGCAGATCAAATGCAACACTTAATCCATTTACGCCCTGTGACAAAAGATAATGATAGCGCTTATTACTTTCTTCAGCTGTACTAAATCCGGCATATTGACGCATTGTCCATAATTTCCCCCTGTACATATCGGGCTGGATGCCCCGTGTAAATGGAAAAAAACCCGGATCCTCCAGCCTGTTCACCGGTTGATTGTAGCATTCTTTTATTTCAATACCGCTGTCGGTATATATTTTTTTATCTGCCATGATTATGCGTTATGTTTTCAGATGGTGCCGGCCATCGGATCATGATCTGGCTGTAAAGTAAAATATTTATCTTATAAGCAACTTAAAATACAATAAATCCTACGATGGTCATATCGATGTTGTGCAACTTCGCGTATTTCGCGCTTTCACGTTCCCTTTTTTTGAACCACGAAGGCGCGAAGTAGGCGAAGCATTTATTTAGATACTTTAACCCGGTAATAATAAAGTTATTTACATCACTTTCTTAGCCTCATAGCTAAGGGCTTCCTGAACCATTGTGTGCATTGAACCCTGCGGTTGATTCATTACAAATTCTATAACATGTTTATTGAGATCAGAACTGCTGGCAGTTGGGGGTAAAATGGCTGATATCTGGTTTACAATTAGAATATTTTGTTCTTTAAGGTTGCGGACTGCATCCCAGGCTGCCGCACTAACATAAATCTGTTGTGATAAATTATATTCAAATTCCTGCCGTATTGTTTGTGTGAGTAATTGTTGCATATCAGTTTTGCTCAGACCAGGTTGATTTACCCTGTTAATGAGATTTGGTAATGCTATTCTGTCGGAAAGTATTACCAGCCTTTCATATGCCTGAAGCTTTAACTGGTTAGTTTGTCCTTCTTCTTTCGGATTAACTTTCGGCAATTTTTTCTCCTCTTTTTTGTCTTTCAGATATGATATGTAGTATAGAATGCCCAATCCGGCAAATATTGCCACAGCAATCGCAATCATTGTTGAAGTTTGCATGTAATAGCTTTAGTCTTGATTTAATTATTTCACAAAAATAACCGCTTAAATGGTTTCTCATCAACAAACGGGGTATTTGTAATGTAATTATGCAGAACTGGATTATTTTTGCAGATAATCCTGAAATTGTTGAATATGGAGATAAATATCATAACACCGGTTACATTGACAGAGGGAGCGATCGCAGAGATTAACAGGCTTATGAGCGAGCCTGGCTTTGACAATACCCAGTTATTGCGCGTGGGGGTTAAAGGAGGCGGCTGTTCGGGAATGAGCTATATTCTTGGATTTGACAAGCCTGAAGAAGCTGATGATAGATTTGAAATAGAGGGAATACCCTGTATTATGAATAAATCCCATGGAATTTACCTGATGGGAATGCAAATTGACTGGCAGGGAGGTCTAAACTCCCGTGGTTTCACATTTAGTAATCCTAATGCATCTAAAACCTGTGGATGCGGAACCTCGTTCGCGGTTTAATATTGATGAATATTGATCTTGATTATTGAATAGGAATATTCAATAATCAAGATCAATGTTCAATATTCAATTGGCACCCAGCTCTGCTTTAATTCTTCTTTAGCATTTGTAAGTTTAAGTGGCACGTAAGAATCGCATTACGGCAGCTCGCCGCGGTTGATGGGGACAACAGCACAAATTTAAAATCAAGTATATATTCAGTATTCATCGCTCTACTTGCAATTTCAAATTGCTCCTCGTCTTTAATATTTCTTTAGCATTTGTTGTCACACCGTTAACAATCATTACCCGTCATTAAACGGGTATTTTTTTTGCCTGTCTTATATAATAAAACTTGATAAATATGAAAAATTACAGAATGACAATGGTTGCTTTGGCATCGTCTCTTTTATTTTTTGCCAGTTGTACCAAAGAGCCTTTGAATAACATGACGGAGGACGAAAGCAGGATTTATATTACCAATCATGATAGTACTGCAGCTTTTGGTTCTTACGGTACCTTTAGCATTACTGATTCGGTGGCTATTGTTAACAATGGCAAGCTGGAAAATAAAACGAATAGTGCACTGGATCAACAATTCATTGCTGCCATTAAATCAGAAATGCAGGGGAGAGGTTATACCCTTGTTGCCAAAGATCAAAACCCTGACCTTGGTATTTCTCTAAGTGAAATTAATAACACTTATACCGGAATTGTAAGCTATCCTTCTTACTGGGATGATTATGGTGGTTATTGGGATCCTTACT
>JADMIO011863391.1_pt1 | contig 37160 bp, 36 predicted proteins | sample 8958161 | NCBI WGS metagenome assembly JADMIO01 (sample SAMN16585339, study PRJNA669376) | soil metagenome | isolation source: Crop rotation soil | place: USA: Cullars Rotation, Alabama | collected 2011
GATACTCTTTGCCCCGTAGGGGCTACCTGTCGGTAGAAAAATATTCCTGATAATTTTTCTTTGCTCTGTAGGAGCAACATGTGTGTAACGAATGTTCACTGATACTCTTTGCCCCGTAGGGGCTACCTGTCGGTAGAGGCAAAAAAAAATCCCGCTGGAAAGCGGGATAATATATGGATGGGTTAGTAAGTACCGGGAAATAAAATTTCCCTACACAATATTAAAAATAATTTCTCCTAACAAAAAACAATTTGTAAAGAATTTTATTCACATTTTCAAATTTGTTGTGAATAAGCATCGCCGATTTTTGGTTTCATCATCGTCATCACGATGAATTTTGCGGAATTCCGCAATTTGATGACGATACTAACTTTTCTCGTCTTCTTCGCAAACACAGAGCTCGCCTATGTTGTAGCGATTTTCATTTTTGCCTGTACAAAAGAGCGCATTAATCACCTTCCATGGCATGAAAATTTTCATTTTAAAAATTGGGATAGCATTAGAATCGAAACTTTAACCTTTCACCGGCAATTCAAAGAAAAAGAGCAAATTCACACGTTTCTTGCACCTGCCGGATGGCGATAACAATCCAATGCTACCAGCTTACATTTGCCAAAATTCAATTTTATGCGTTTCCCTTCTCCTGTTGCTATTGACTGGTTAGGCGAATTCATCGGCGCAAAGATTATTGGTGATAAGAATGGTCAGGCCAGCGGTATCAACGAGATTCATAAAGTAGAACCAGGTGATTTGGTATTTGTTGATCATCCCAAATACTACGATAAATGCATTCAGTCGGCAGCAACTTATATCATCATTAATAAGGAAGTTGATTGTCCTGCAGGAAAAGCCTTACTGGTAGTTGATGAACCATTTGAAGCATACCAAAAAATCGTGAGGCATTTCAGACCATATGAGCCTTCAGAAAAACTAGTGAGTGATAAAGCGGTCATTGGAAAAGATACAATCGTTTATCCTGGAGCATTTGTGGGCCATCATGTAAGAATCGGTTCCAATTGTATCATTCATCCGAATGTTACGATTCTCGATTACTGCGAAATAGGAAATGATGTCATCATTCAGGCGGGAACGGTGATAGGATCGGATGCTTTTTATTATAACACTAAGAAGAATCGCGAACACTGGTATAAAAAGATGCTGAGTGGGGGAAGAGTTATTATTGAGGACGGTGTGGAGATTGGCGCCGGGTGTACAATTGATAGGGGTGTGAGCCACGATACACGAATAGGGGCAGGAACTAAGATCGATAATATGGTACACATTGGTCATGACACTGTAGTCGGCAAGAATTGCCTGTTTGCTGCACAGGTTGGAATTGCAGGCGCTACAACAATTGGTGACGGCGTTACACTTTGGGGACAGGTAGGCGTGAGCAAAACGCTGACGATTGGTTCGAATGCCACAGTACTGGCGCAAAGTGGCGTTCCTTATTCAATTGAAGGTAACAAAGTTTATTTCGGATCGCCGGTAGAAGATGCACTGTCGAAGAAAAAGGAATTGATTTGGGTGAAAAGGATTCCCGAGATATGGGAGAAGATTAAAAACCTGAAGTGAATTTCTGATAGCAGGGTCTTCTTATACACGAATTACACGAATTGCACGAATTCGGCCCGTTAGCTTTTAGCCTTTAGCAAGACCCTGAACTTCCGTTCCTCTTTTTCATAATGCAATACAAGACAATAGAGAATAGACAATAGACAATAGACAACAGACAACAGACAAAAGACAAAAGACAAGAGATAAGAGAAGAGAGACAAAGAAAAACTATACTATCGCGAACTAGAAAGTAGCAACCAGCACCCAGTGACCAGTAAATACGCAAGCTAAGGGCTAATAGCTAACAGCAAAAAGAGTCATTGCTTCTTGAACGTTGTCTTTTTCGTGTAGGTGTTCCCGGAAATTGTGGATGTTGTAACTATTTCCAGGATGTTGCCATCGAATTTCGTGATGGTACCAGTTTCTCCATAAAAGCTAATTTCATTTCCATTCAACTCCCAATTCCCTGTAAAGTCGCCATTTGGATCACAAGCTACTCCTGCGTCAACATATTGAAAGGAATTATTGGGATTCAATTTATATAGATCATCCTTTTCACATTCGTCCATGAAGGGCATCGCGTCCTGTTCCGGAACAGTTGAATTCTTCATGGTCAAACCCACCAAATGGTAAGTGCCGGCAATATTCTCGGCGCTGATAGTTATTTTTTCAACTTTCTTTTTGCAGGAGCTCATCAAAGAGATAAGGCCGATCAAAAACAAAACCTTTTTCATAGTTAAATGAAAAATAAAAACAAAAACTATGGGAACGTAAAAATTGAACCAGCAATAAGAGAATCCCGATGGAATATTGATTGAAAGCAATAAAAAAAGTCCCGCTGTCGGGACTTTTCTAATAATGATATAGAGATTATTGTTTTTTGAAAGTACTCACTAAAGTGTAAGACATACCATCCTCTGTACCGGTAATAGTCACCTGGAGATTGGTTCCGTCGAAGCTGCTGATGGTACCATTAAGATCAGGATACGATTCAGAGCTGATCACTTTATCTACTAACTGCCATGTTCCGCTCAAATCTCCGGCAGGATCACATACTGTACCAGCATCAACGTATTGGAATGTATTATCAACATTCAACTTGTACAAATCGTCTTTTTCGCACTCATCTCTCTGATCTGCATCTAAGGGGCCAACGCCATTCACTGTTGCCTTTAATGACATCAGTTTGTAAGTTCCGGCAATATTTTCTTTAGTTACTGCTGGAGCGTCTTTGTCTTTTTTGCAAGCCGATGCTATCAAAGAAACAGCGAGTAATCCAAGAATGATTTTCTTCATAAATAACGGATTTAGGTTTACACAATAGTCAAATACTGGCCTTGCCAGTGTGCGTCCTAAAACGGGGAACAGTAACCGAAATTGTTATCGAAGGTGAATGTCTCCTTGATTGGAGTCAAATACTGCGATTTTGTTTCAAAATGGGAATCATTGAGGAGGAATATAATCGTATGGCAATGCATCGGCGAGCTTTTTCCATGCCCAATACCCTATATTCAATACATCTCCCTGTTCATAGAAATAACCATTCTTTTCAATAATGAATGCATCATTGATATTAATCGCTGAAATCTGGACACGCGTGTGAGGAGCTAGTTTGTACTCCGCCAGGTAATGCGGATCAGGTAAATCGTTTTTATAAACTATGCGGAACCGACCCTTTAGATCTATTTCTACATCAGATGAATCAGCGTGATAAAATGTGGTGTCGAACGGATTGGCGATAGGAGTGCCTTCCAGCGCGGTACTATCTGTCAAATTCTCGATTATGAATCCCTGCTTCGTCAAACTGCTGTCGTACCAGGCGCGCATGAAATGCACTCTCGATCCATTATAAGTCTTCGCCCGGTTTGTATTCCATGCAAGCCGCTGTGAATCGTTGCCATTCATTTCTTCATACAATGGATAACCGGTAAATGTGCTGATCCCTTCATTGTATTCATGCACAAACGAATCCAGTTGATATCTGATTCTATAACCGAGCGCATTGTTGTTGATGACGAGTTCCGCATTCGTGAGAACCTTGAGCCGGTTCCGTTTTTTGCTATAAAAAAAATGGAGTGAATCAGTATTTTCCATTTTGCAAAGTGCCGCATTAGGAGTGGTGCCGATAAAATTATCGAGAAAGAATTTTCCATATTTCGCCCAGCCGTCAGCAACCTCATTGCTTGCCACCACTGCAACTTCCTGCATGGTCTTATCCTGTTTTTTTAATTCGATGGTGAGCGGTTCAGCTGCATTATCACTACTTATTCTTTGTGAGAATGTTTCATATCCAGTATATGAAACTATTAAATCATAACCGCCCGCCGGAAGTCGAATACTAAAATTGCCTTCGCTGTTCGATATAACGCCAATGGTTGTATTTTGACAGAATACAGAAGCTCCGGCTAATGGTGATTGGGTTGCCTGGTCCAATATCTTACCTGAAATCAGGAAACCGTTGGATTGCGCAGAAGCGGATACTAAGCAAATGCACGCGAGGGCCGCGACACATGCTTTCATAAGGCAATGCTGAATCTGATGATTAATCATAATGGCCATAACAAGCAAATAATTGACCTTTTAATGCGTCTCGTATCTTTTTAGCAATTCCTTGCAAACATCCTTAATGCTTTGATCGATAGGTGTATATTGAAATGAAGGCAAAAACTTTTTCAATTTTTCGTTGGGAAAGTCCACCATCACCTGCCCGGTTCTTGCTGTTTCGCGTGTGAGTAAGGGTTCTTTTTTTGCGAGGATGGATTTTAGCCATTCAATTCGCCATACAAGGCCGGCGAGAAATGGACTTACTTTTTTGCGTGGAGGCTGCTTACCAAATTCATTCGCCATGCGCGTGAATACATCCTTGTAATGACGATTTTCCGCGCTTACGATAAAACGCTCACCCGAGATATCAGCATCCATTAAAGTCACCATCGCTTTCGCAACGTCTCGCACATCAACAAATCCGCCACCTCCTTCAGTGAACCATGGAAATTCATCATAAGCGCTCTTAAACATTTTAGACGAACTCACTTCCCAATCGGAAGCCCCAAGAATCAGAGAAGGATTAACGATAACTCCTTTAAGACCTTCGCCGATGCCGCGCCATACCTCTAACTCTGATAAATATTTTGATTGGCCGTAGTTTGAATTGCTTGTTTCCGGTGTCCAGAACATGGTTTCGTCAATAGGCGTGTTCACCCTTAATCTGCCCATAGCAGAAACGGAACTAACGTGAACAATTTTCTTTACGCCGGATTCAATTGAAGCGTTCACTACATTGGCAGTTCCTTCGATATTGATTTTAAAAAGTTCTTTCTTTCGATATGGATTAAAACTCACCAGTGCAGCCGCATGATATACCTGCTGGATACCTTCAAGAGAATGAAATAGGGTATGCGCATCAAGCACGTCACCTTTCACCCATTCAATTTTTTCTATTTCTTCTTTTGTTAGAAATGCAGGAAATGCGGATCTATATAATGCCTTCACCTTCCTTCCATCGCTCACCAATTGGCGCAGTAAATGCGTGCCCACCAATCCGGTTCCTCCCGTCACGAATATTGTTGCAGCAGATGCGATAGATTTTTTTTATTTGGGCGAAGATAAAGGACTCAACAATTCAGTACGCGCCTGATTACTTTAATAAGAATAATATCCCTTTTGAGTTTTTCTTCCCAACTCACCATTTGACACTTTTTGTGCCTGTATGGGCGAGGGCTTTAATCTTTCAGGTTTCCCCATGGCTTCATATACGGAACAACTTACGGCATAATTGACGTCGTTGCCAATCAGGTCCATGAGTCGGAAAGGCCCCATCTTGAAACCGGAAGATTCCAATAGTTCATCAATATCTTGAATGTTCGTTTCACCTGAAGAGAGCAGGCTCAATGCTTCGAGATAGTACGGCCTTGCAACATGGTTTACGATAAAGCCAGGTGCGTCTTTACAAACTACCGGTGTTTTTCCAAGTTGTTTCGCGAATGATACAAGTGTATCTATAGTTGATTGGTGATTATATCGCGTTTGCACCACTTCTACTAAACGCATTAACGGAGCCGGATTAAAAAAATGGAGACCGGCAAGTTTCGATTTGTCGTTCAATTTTTCAGCAATGCTGCTGATAGAAAGAGAGGAAGTGTTGCTGGCAAAAAGGGTATGCTCGCCGTTCGTATTCTGGAGCTGGTTGAAGAGAGAAACCTTTGCTTCTTCCTTCTCAATTATTGCTTCTATAACAAGATCGGCCACACAATCTGACAGCTTGCTGGTAAATTGAATCAATCCAAGCGTCTTCGACTTTTCCTCCGCTGTGAGTTTGCCCTTTTGAATTGCTGCCTCCAGGTTTTTTTCAATTCCGGTGCGAGCTTTTACGATCACCGACTGATCGAGATCGAATAAAATAGTACTAAATCCACTTTGCGCACAGATTTGCGCAATTCCACTTCCCATTGTACCTGCTCCGCAAACGCAAATTGTTTTAATGTGGTGCATGTTTGCAAAGGTATTAGGTATTCGGAATTAGGAATTAGGTATTTGGTATTAGGTATTTGGTATTAGAAAATAAGAATACCAATTATCCCAATACCTTATTACCAAATACCGGATACCAATGTAATGCATCAAAGTACCATCAACCCCAATACCCAATACCAAATACCTAATACGAAGTAATGCATCAGAGTACCATCAACCCAGTATGCTATACTAAATACCTAATACCACTTTTCTATACCACGGAATGCATACCCTCTTTAATTTCCTCGAGCATCTTCTTATTAAAAGCTTCTAAATCCTTCGGACTTCTGCTGGTGACCAAACCATGGTCAACAATCACTTCTTTGTCTTCCCAAATCACTCCTGCATTTTCAAGATCGGTTCTCACTGAAGGATAAGAAGTCATGTTCCTTCCTTGCAGTAATCCAGTTTCAATGAGAAGTTGAGGACCATGACAAATTGCAGCAACGGGCTTACCTGATGTGAGGAAATCTTTTGCAAAGTCCACACAATCTTCATTCAAGCGCATCTTATCCGGATTCAATACGCCACCAGGCACCACCAATGCATCATAATCATTTGGATCGGCGTCATCAATGTTCACGTCTACTGGTAATTCAATTGACCAATGATCATGATTCCAGGCTTTCACTTTATCCTTTTGTGGTGAAACAATGTGAACAGTTGCTCCTGCATCTTCGAGTGCTTTTTTGGGACTAGTCAATTCAACTTCTTCAAAACCATTTTCAGTAATAATGGCTACTTTTTTTCCAGTTAGGCTTATCATGATTTCTTTTTTTAATGATGAGTAATCAAGATCGTATTTCAAAAATTAAACCGATAAATGATTAATGGTTTACAGATCGCAGGATAGCAGTAGGAAGAACTCGCTGATTGGTGCGCGATGAGTAATCTCTGTAGAATTTTTTCATCTTCATCTGTAATGTGTGATGGAGCATACTGATGAGATTCTTTCATTCAAACGCTAAGCATTTTTTCTTCACCGTCATCTGCCAACTGTCAACTGTCAACTGATATACTGATGAGCTTCTTCAAAGAAATTTCTTCAAGGCGTCCGTCATCCCTCTTCGTTGAAACTTTGCGAGTAAGACTAAATGGGGCCTTTCAACCCCAGTGGGCGTTCGCTTGTGCTTGGATCAGGTCGCTATACCATCTTCTTGCCATTAAAACTTATAAACAAAATAGCTGACTGGCATGCTTTTCGGTTTCCGCATGACAGACCATTTATTCAATTCACTAAAAACAATAAGTATGAAAAAAATGTCATGGGGGCTGTATGGGATAGGAATGGCGTTGTTACTTACCTCCTGTGTTGCCAAAAAGAAGTATGTAGAGGCACAAAACAGGATCAGCCAGTTGGAGCAGCAAAATGCCAACTGCGTGTCAAGAACAGATAGCCTTAGTACTAGCCTCAGTACCCTTCAACAATCGAACAGTGCATTGCAGTCGCGCTACGACAGTTCACTAAATGCGTATAGCACGCAACAGACGAGGTGGAATGATTACACCACTTATTATACCAATCAAAAGTCAAGTGCAGATCAGATGCATCAGACACTTCATCAACAACTTGATGATATGATCGGCGCATCAAACATCGTATTAAACAATAATAAGGTGTATATCACTTTACCAGAGTCAACGTTGTTTACTTCCGGAAGCACGAGCCTGAGCACCAAGGGACGTAACATTGTGAACACACTGGCAACTACCATTGCTCAAAATCCTGACGTGGAAGTGTTTGTAGCTACAACGCCCGTTTACGGCAATGATGCTACTGCTATGAATGATGCAAATGGAATGAACAGCAACATGAATAGCAATTCATCAATGTCCAATTCAAACAACGGCACTTATAACACCAACAACAGTAGCACTGTAACTAATAACAGTAGCACTACCAACGCCAATGTTGCAAACAACAGTGGCAACTACAACAATGGCAGCACTACAAAAACAAAGAGCACATATCATAAGCCAAGCACAAGCAGATCAACTTCTTCTTATGCAAGCAATACAAGAAAAACAAAAAGCTCGTATAAGTCAGAGTCTTCACATAAAACAATGCGCTCTAATTATGCCAGGTCAAACAAGCCAAGCTCTAGCAGCAGTAGCATGGCAGTGGCAAGAGCTTCTACTATCGTAAGTGCGCTTAGACAACAAGGTGTGCAGAAAGCTGGTATCCAGGTAACTGATCCGGTTAACCGCACCACCACTACAGCAAGAAAATACCAGGTGATTGTTTCGCCAACCAATGAAGGATATTATGAGATGATGGGCAAAGGCAACATTGGTACTGGAATGAAGTAAAGGAATGCAGTCGTAAATTCAACTTGTAATACAAAGGCGCGAGGGTTTTCTCTCGCGCCTTTTTTTATGTTGGATCGAATTGAAATATAAATTTCGCTAGCGGGAAATTTTCAGCTCGTTTATAATGTTTGAGGCGCCGCCCAATTTATCAATGCACCAAAGTACGTATCGAATGTCGACACAGATTGTCCTGTTTAGGTCTTTATCAAAACTGATTTTATGACTTAACGCTTCATAATTTCCATCGAACGCAAGACCAATTAATTCTCCGTTACCATTAATCACCGGAGAACCGGAATTGCCGCCCGTAATATCGTTGTTCGTAATAAAGCCAACCACCAGGTCATTCTTTGTCTTGTCCACATATTGGCCATAATCTTTTTTCTTTGCCAGGTCAATCTCTTTTTGGGGAAGATCGAACTCATAATCTCCCGGTTTATATTTGTCAAGCACGCCCTTCATTGTTGTCACATTTTCATACACTACTGCGTCTCGCGGCTTGTATGCTTTTACCTGACCATAACTCACGCGCATGGTGAACGTAGCGTCCGGATACATGAGCTTCGCCTTGGCTGGATCTTTCTGCATAATGCCTTTCAGGTATAGTCGGCCGAGGTCATTATTTTTCGCGGTGAATTGTTGGAAGAACTGCAGGTACTTGCTTTGCCAATTGCGCAAAAACGCATTCGCGGTTGCATAAGCAGGGTCCGATTGAAGTTTCACCGCATCGGGATTCGTGGTAAATGATTTCCACTTTGCATCATCGAGCAAGATGGTATTGTCAAAAACGTCTGCCGCATACTTCTTAAACGTATTTACATCCTTGAGATCACCGAAATTGTTGCGGATGGATTCGAAGAAACCAATCGGGTGTTGTGATTTATCAACGTTATTATAATACATCTGCAGCACTGCCGCCAGAATATTCTTATCAGAGGTTTTATTTTCTCCTTTGATAAATTCTTTTCTGGATTCATCGGCTGCTTGCAATGCTTTTCTAATGTCGGCTGACGCCATGCCTTGTCTCACCAACGCATTCTCCACCTGTTGAAGTGATGCAGCAAATGCCAAAAGTGGCGAACCGAATATACCTTCATTGATATACACGCGATGCTTGCTGTATGGCCTCCACGCTTCATACGCTTTTGGCCATTCATTGAAGATATTTTCGAATTCAGGTTTTCCTTTTGCCCAAACAACAAAATCATCTTCAAATTTTTTCTTTTGGTTGAAAACGTCGTGTTGTATCAATTGCTTTGTTTCTCCATGATAGAACTTCCAATAGTTGGCAATGTTTGCGTATTCAGGCGCCAGTTGGAGTTTGATTGAAGGATCTTTCTTCATTTCTTCGAACATGTATTTTAACCGCATGTCGCGAAGCTCAACGAGCGTTGGATTGTCGATATCTATTTTTTGCTTTACTCCATAAGACGTCTCATATCGATTCGTACTTCCAGGATATCCCCAGATCATCGCGAAGTCGCCTTCCTTTATTCCCTTAATGGAAACAGGTAAGGAATATTTTGATTTGTAGGGAACGTTGGTTGGTGAGTATTCGGTGGATTTACCATCCTTGCTCATGTAAACCCTGAAAATCGAGAAGTCTCCGGTATGTCTTGGCCATTCCCAATTATCAGTATCTCCCCCAAATTTTCCAACGCTCTCTGGTGGCACGCCAACCAGTCTTATATCACTATAACGTTCATACACGAATACCATGAATTGGTTGCCTTTAAACAAGGAACTGATTCTTCCGTAAATATTTTCTTCTGGTTTACTGAATCGCCTGTTGATGGACGCGGTGACCGATTGCAGTTTGGTTACCCTGTTTGCACCGGAAAGTCCTTGTAAAGAATCTTCGACTTCTTTTGTAACATCCTCAATTCTTAATAAGAACTCTGCGTATAGTCCGGGAGACGGAATTTCTTCCTGTTTGCTTTTCGACCAAAATCCGTCTCTCAGATAATTATGTTCGAGGGTGCTGGCCGATGTAACTGCATCGTAGCCGCAGTGATGATTGGTAAAGATCAATCCTTCATTGCTTACAATTTCACCGGTGCAAAATCCGCCAAAGATGATGATGGCGTCTTTCAACGACGACTTGTTGATATTATACAATTGATCCTTCGTGAGTTTCAGACCTTTCTTGGTCATGTCATTATACACCTGCTCACCTAATAATAACGGGAGCCACATGCCTTCATCAGCAACGCTTCTGAAGACGGATACAGAAAAAATTAAAATCAGGAGAAGTTTTCGCATAGAGAAAAATTTAAGATAACAAACCTACAGTAAAATGGGTTATTGGGTATTAGTTAATAGGCGGTATTTGGTATTGGGTATTGGGATAAGAAATAATTCGCGACGGTTAGGTTGCAAGGGAAATCTTATAGGAAAGCAAAACTTTTTATCTTCGACGATTCATTAATCTCCTGATCTATGATAATCACTACAACACCCAATATTGAAGGAAGAACCATAACTGAATATCTAGGCGTAGTCACCTCACAAACAATTATTGGCGCTAACTTTTTCAAAGATATTTTGGCGGGACTCAGGGATTTCTTTGGTGGCAGAAGTGGCGCATATGAAAGAATCCTGGATGAGGCAAAGCAATATGCAATGGAAGAGTTAGTGCACCGGGCGCAAAGTATCGGAGCCGACGCCGTGGTGGGTATTGATCTTGATTATGAAACCGTGGGAAGTCATGGAAGCATGCTCATGGTTAGCGTTAGTGGCACTGCAGTGAAACTTCAGTGAGCAGGTTTATTCAAATTTTGCCATAACAGATCCTTTAATTCAGATAAACCTTGCTGTGTAATGGCTGAGATAAATAGGTGAGGAACCTCCGCGGGTAATTCTTTTTCAATCGCCTTTTTTAATTCGTCGTCCAGCATATCACTTTTGCTGATGGCTATAATAAATTGTTTGTGCAGTAATTCAGGGTTGTATTCTTCCAATTCTTTCACCAACACATCAAACTCCTTTCGGTGGTCATTACTATCAGCAGGGATCAAAAATAGCAGGACTGGATTCCTTTCGATATGTCGCAAGAATCTATGTCCGAGCCCTCTGCCTTCCGCTGCGCCTTCAATAATTCCAGGAAGATCGGCCACGCAAAATGATCTGCCGTCACGATATTCTACCATTCCAAGTTGCGGTGTAAGTGTGGTAAATGCATAGTCGGCGATTTTTGGTTTTGCTGCTGTGATTACGGACAATAATGTTGATTTCCCTGCATTCGGAAAGCCCACCAAACCAACATCCGCCAGCACTTTTAATTCAAGAATTTTCCATCCTTCTTCCCCTGGTTCTCCGGGTTGCGCGTGCTCAGGAGCTTGATTAGTGGCGGTTGCGAATGCAGCATTGCCTAATCCTCCTCTTCCTCCCTTCATCCATATCACTTCTTGTCCATCCTCCAGTATCTCAACTTCCTTTGCTCCGGTTTCTTCGCTTTTCGCGATCGTCCCCAACGGCACATCAATGATCACGTCCTTGCCACTTCTGCCGGTGCAATTATTGCCGCTTCCGGTTTCTCCATTTTCTGCCAAAACATTTTTATAATAACGCAAATGCAAGAGCGTCCATAAATTTTTATTGCCTTTGAGGATGATGTGGCCTCCCCTTCCGCCGTCACCACCGTCGGGACCCGCAGTGGGATTGAATTTGGTACGCATGAAATGTTTACTTCCGGCACCACCGTGACCGCTCTTACAAAATACCCGTATGTAGTCTATGAAGTTTGTCTTTTCCATTGCAACGATTTGCAAAGATAGTTTGTCAAACTACAAACCCTGAAGATGAAAGTTTTTATCCTATACGGATTCATTGTGGCTGCTGCCGGTATGTGCCATAAGAATAAGAATTGTGGCGCGCCAACTGATATACCGACCTGCATTCAGGCGCGCATTAATGAAATAAAAAAGGAACCAAAATGGAATCCGCCCGCTTCTATTAATGAATATTTATATAACGGACAAAAAGTTTATCTGATCACTGCTGATTGTTGCGATCAATTCATCAGCCTGGTAGATGGATCGTGTAATGCTATTTGCGCGCCTTCGGGAGGAATCACCGGAAAGGGCGACGGTAAATGTCCGGACTTTGACGAAAAAGCAAAGCACCTGCGACTAATCTGGAAAGATGATCGTTAAGGTTTTCTGATTTCATTCCACGTTTTATAGAGCGTTTCCTGTGCAGGACGATTTGTATCGAGCGTCCGAAGAGGTTCGCATGGTTTCCAACTCGCAAACATTTCCTTTGGGAGCGACTGATATAATTGTGTTCCCTCCGTCTTCCAGTTCATCATTTCATCACTAACTTTTTTTATAATAGTGGCGGGATTTCCTGTAACGAGGCTTCTCATTGGTATTTCTACATTCGCTTTTATGAAGCTGAGCGCTCCAACAATGCACTCGTCACCGAGAATTACATCATCCATGATCACCGCATTCATTCCAACAAGACAATTCCGGCCGATGGAAGCTCCATGAATAATGGCGCCATGACCAATATGTGCACTTTCTTTCAATCGAACTGTTACTCCTGGAAACATATGGATAGTGCAATTCTCCTGGATATTGCATCCGTCTTCAATGATGATTGCTCCCCAGTCGCCGCGCAATGCTGCACCCGGACCAACATACACATTCTTTCCAATGATCACATTTCCTGTAATTGCAGCTTGTGGATGAACAAAGGATGATTCATCAATGACGGGTTTGAAGCCTTTGAATTCGTAGATCATTTATGTTTGAGGTTTGAAGATTGAAGTCAGGAGTCAGGAGTCAGGAGCCAGAATCAGAAGCTGACGAATTAAGAAATACCAACCAGCAACCAATAACCAGCTACTAAATTGATGCTGTTCCCTTAATCAAAACCTTCCCCGTTCTGAAACATGTTCCTTTGAAGAATGCAATCTGTTCGTTTTTTTGATTGCTGACGGTGATAAGGTAAACGCCAGTGCTTCGTCCGTTGTGAAACTCTTTTGCCTCTGCCATTAACTCATCGCCGATGTTCACCGCCTTTGTAAAAACGATATTTACATCTAATGCAACCGACAAATTGTTACGGTTGTTGCACGCAAAAGCAAATGCACTATCGGCCAATGAAAATGGAATGCCCCCATGTACAATTCCAAAACCATTCACCATTTCTTTTCTTATACTCATTTTGATGCGGCTGTAACCTTCCTTTACTTCCAACACTTGTACGCCCATCCACTGACTAAAAAAATCATTTTCCATCATGTGGCTAACTACTGATTCAGCTAACTGATCTTTATGATTGCTCATAATGCCGGTTTATTTTTTAAGAATTATTCACCTATAAATTTCGGTTGTCTTTTGTTGATAAACGCGTTTACTCCTTCCTGGTAATCCTTGGTTGCTGAAGCTCGTTTTTGAAGAATGTCTTCGTCCCTCAATTGATTTTCGAAAGAATTACTAATAGATACGAGAAGCGCTTCCTTGGTGAGCGCTAGTCCACGGGTGGGCATTTGAGCAAGTGTTGCGGCGATGCGGATAGACTGTTCGTTGAATTGCTCGTCAGGAAATACTTTGTAGATCATTCCGATCCTTTCCGCTTCTTCGGCGGGCACTTTTTCTCCCAGCATCATCAGAGCAGACGCCTTTTGCCACCCGATAAGTCGGGGTAATGTATGCGTGCCGCCGCTGTCCGGTATCAAACCAATTTTTGAAAAGGCCTGCAAAAAAGAGGCTGAGGCCGATGCGACAATAATATCGCAACATAAGGCAATATTTGCCCCGGCACCTGCTGCAACGCCGTTCACTGCTGCCACCACAGGTTTTTGCAAAGCTCGAATACGGGATACAATAGGATTATAATGCTCAGAAAGAATGACGTCAAAGTTTGGTCCGTGTGGATCCGTCACTTCTGCCAGATCTTGACCCGCGCTGAATGCTTTTCCTGCACCGGTGATGTAAACGCAACGCACTTCAGCCTGCATGCAATCGTCAAGCCGCTGCTGCATTAATAAAGACATTTCCCGGTTGAATGAATTTAATTTTTCAGGACGGTTGAGCGTGATGTGGGCAATAGCATCGCGCACCTGGAAAAGAATGGAACTCATGCTGGAAACAGATTAGGGTACAAACATACAGAGAAGACCATAGACCATGGACCATTCGATTCAATAGGCAATAGACAATTGGCAATAGGCAACTCTTGGAATAGTAGCGACCAGTAACCAGCAACTATTCAATTGCAAATAGGCAACTCTTGGAATAGTAGCGACCGGTAACCAGCAACTATTCAATTGCAAATAGGCAACTCTTGGAATAGTAGCGACCAGTAACCAGCATCTAGTCAATTGGCAATAGGCAATTAGCAACTCTTGGAATAGTAGCGACCAGTAACCAGCAACCAGCAACTAGTCAATTGGCAATAGGCAACCCCTCGACTGCGCTCAGGACCAATAGGCAATAGTCAACACGCAATAGGCAACAGGCAATAAGCAAAGAGAAAAGACGGAAGAAGATGACAGCAGTGAATTTCGATCCTGGGCCGCTGAATTAGTTTCTAACATTATGTGTGTAATGGTATCCAATCCACAATACACATATGCGTTGATTCGTTGACAACCTTAATTCAGGCGGGGCCAAATTGGGTTTGATTAAATTTGTTTTCCTGCTATTTAAATGATCGTTGAGATGCGGATAGTTTTTCCTGGTTATAAGTGGTTTTTGACGATGGTATTTGTTGCCTGTTCATTTGCCGTGCATGCTCAGGAAAAATTTGAATCGCCGAAACGGTCGAATAACAAACTCCCGGATTCTTTATTCATTATTAAGTATGACACATTATTCCATGTGCAGACTTGGCTCAGCGATAACCATATGGAATACCGGCTTAAGTATAACCGCGACTTTGAATTGATATTGGCCCCAAATGAAATCAATAACCTTTCATTTGGAATCTCCTATAGGTTTCTGGAGTTAGGACTCAGTTTCAGTCCACAATTCCTAAATGAAAAAGATGCGTGGAAGAAAGGGCAGTCGGACAAGTTTAGTTTCAGTTTCGGTTTCAGCATGCACCGGTTTTATTTATCATTCGATCTTACGTCGGTCACCGGATTCTACTTAAAGAATAGTGCGGATTTTGGATTAAGAAGTCCTGATTCACCATTCTTCCAATTCCCTGATCTACGTGTGGGTTATTTCAGCACGCTACTCCGCTATAACATCAATCCTAAGTTTTCCACAGCTGCATTAGGAGGGGGTACGCAGGTACAAAAAAAATCGGCATGGACCATCTTGCCATCAGTGCAATTTGCTACATACAGGTTTCACGACAACCTGGATAGTGCAGGCGTTCAAAATGAAACGACTTATAGTACTGATTTAAATTTTTTGTCGCCCTTTGTAGGCACTGTCGTAATCTCTCCAAAATTTGCATTTACTATGGGACTGGGCCCAAGCTTCGGCGTTGATTTTTTTAAATCAGTTTCGCTAAATGAGGATCGAAAACCGCAGATCACAAAGGGAACAGGATTCACTTCCGGATACACCATTCAATCTGCACTTTCATATAATAACACAAAAAGATTTTTTGCTGGATTTGAATTTCGCTACAGAAGCTACGGACATAAATTAGAAAACCTTCAGCGCCTCGAAAAACAATACTCCTACTTTCAAATGTATTGTGGTTGGCGATTAAATCCACCTCGGTTTGCCAGGAAGTCGCTTGATTGGGCGAATAAAGTTTCTCCGGTTAAGTTTGAGTAAAATATGAGTGTTTTTTGAAGATCTCGACTGCGCTCAGGGTTCAACTTAATCAAATCCCGAGCGCAGTCGAGGGACGTTCTATGAACATCGAGCGCAGTCGAGATGTTCCATCAATGGCACTTGAAGTAATCAAACGGCTCTTTACAGTCATTGCATTGATACAGTGCTTTGCAAGCGGTAGAACCAAACTGGCTGATCATTCTTGTGTTGTAGGAGTTACAGTGTGGGCATTGAACGCTTTCTTCTTGTTGAAACAGGTCGGGCGTACAAACCATTTGTTTTGGATTGGGCGGTGCGATTCCATATGCCTTCAATTTTTCTTTTCCTTGCACGGTCATCCAATCTGTAGTCCAGGCAGGTGATAACACCGTTTTTATTTCGGCATTCCGGAATCCATGCTCCAGCAATTTCATTCGGATACTCATGCTGATAACGTCCATTGCAGGGCATCCGGAGTAAGTAGGAGTGATGGTGATCACAGGTTTTCCCCCATCATTGATTTCAACTTTTCGAATGATGCCGAGGTCCAAAACATTTAATACAGGAACCTCAGGGTCGTTCACCTCTTCCATGAGTTTCCAGATTGATGGTATGGTGTTCTCGTGTGTTATCATGTAACTATTCTTCAATGCTTTGTTCACACAATAAATTTCTACCATTGAGCATTGGGATAGGCGCGCTGCAGGAATTGCATGTCTGCAAGGATATAACCAAGGTGCTCAGTGTGCTTACCAGTTTTGCCTCCAGTTTGCATCCATATTATCTCCCCTTTTTCATTTGTGCTGGAAGGAACATTCAAAGCGGCTTCTTCAAAGACTTCTTTTGTTTTATTGTTCCAGTTTTCTTTGATAGCACTTAAATCGACGGAGATATTTTCTTTCAATAGCTCATTTTCATATTCCGAGCCAAGTAATAATTCCCCGGAGAATTTCCAAAGCGCGTCAAGAGCATTATTTATTCGCCTATTGCTTTCTTCTGTTCCATCACCCAGCCTGATCACCCATTCAGCGCTCCACCTGAGATGGTAAGTAACTTCTTTCAATGATTTTTCTGCAATTGCCGCCAACTGGCCATCCGTTGAATTTTGCAACTGCTGATAAAAATAAAATTGATAATTGCTGAAGAGGAATTGTCGCAATATGGTTTGTGCCCAATCTCCATTTGGCTGTTCAACAAGCAGGCAGTTCTTAAAATCCCAGCCGTCGCGCAAATAGGCAAAAGTATCTTCAGTGACTTCTTTGTCGTTTGTTAGAGTGGCTGCATATTGATAAAAATTTCTAGCCTGCCCAAGAAGGTCGAGTGCAATATTAGAAATAGCAATGTCTTGTTCCAATATTGGTCCGTGCCCTGTCCATTCACTATTCCTATGTCCAAGTATTAGTGCGTTGTCTGCGAGATGTAATGTATACTTTAAAAGATTAGTCAAACGTATTAGGTATTAGGTATTAGGTATTAGGTATTGGGTATTAGGTAAATTATTTTTCGTCATCATTTTTATCTTTGGAACGTTTAGAAAATTAATATAACCATTTGTCAACATCAACACCTTCTCATATTGTTTTTCACGTGTGTCGTATGTAGCTTTTGATATGTAGCCTTCATCGAGTGCAGTAGTGTAGTGGTACCAAAATACCAATTGCATAAATGCAGAAAATGTTTTTTGTCACGAATTGCCCGTTATTTTTCACGTTTCACATGTGCTTTAACTCATCCGGTAAATCATAGAAAGTCGGATGACGATAAACCTTATCATTCATCGGGTCATAAAACGAAGGGGATTCATCAGGATTAGAAGCATGTACATGTTTGCTTTCCACAACCCATATGCTCACACCTTCTTGCCTACGGGTATATACATCTCTTGCGTTCTCTATCGCCATTTGCGCATCAGCGGCGTGCAGACTACCCACGTGTTTATGATCGAGTCCTTGCTTGCTACGAATGAATATCTCCCACAATGGCCAATCCTTATTCATAATAGTTATTTTCATTAATTCGGATGCTGGTTACTGGTTGCTGTTTTCAGGACAGAAGCACATAACAAAATCGATGAATCACGCTGTATAAAATAGAACAATCAAAGTTTTGAATCTTCGGCAATGGACATATTTGGTTCTTCAATTTCATTCAGTCTCTACGTCAGTGAGGTTTAGTAACCAGCAACTAGCAACCAGCAACCTTCTTATGCTGCTTTTGTTATTTTATTCTTTCTCTTCTCAGCATGCGCCATCGCAGCTTCTCTCACCCATGCACCTTCCTCATGCGCTTTCACTCTTGCTTCTAGTCGTTCTTTATTACAAGGTCCATTTCCATTCACCACATTCCAGAATTCATTCCAGTCGATGGGCCCGAAATTGTAATGACCTTTCTCTTGATCCCATTTGAGATCTTTATCCGGAAGTCGCATGCCTAATATCTTTACTTGTTCAGCACACACGTCAATGAATTTCTGTCGCAATTCATCATTGCTAAATCTTTTGATTTTCCATTTCATGCTTTGAGCCGTGTGCGGCGAGGATTCATCGTTTGGACCAAACATCATTACACTTGGCCACCACCATCTGTTTATAGCATCCTGGCACATCCGCTTTTGTGCTTCTGTTCCTTTACTTAACACTAATAAGATTTCGAATCCCTGGCGTTGATGAAAACTTTCTTCCTTACAAATTCGCACCATCGCTCGGGCATACGGACCATATGAAGCCCTGCATAGTGGAACCTGATTCATAATCGCGGCGCCGTCCACTAACCAACCGATTGCGCCAATATCAGCCCAGGTAAGCGTAGGATAATTAAATATAGAGGAGTATTTCGCTTTGCCTGAATGCAATTGGTTGAGCATTTCATTTCTGTCTATCCCTAATGTTTCCGCTGCTGAGTATAAGTAAAGTCCATGTCCGGCTTCATCCTGCACCTTTGCAAGTAATATGGCCTTTCGCTTTAAACTTGGGGCGCGCGTTATCCAATTCCCTTCCGGAAGCATTCCTACTATTTCACTGTGAGCATGCTGACTGATCTGGCGGATCAATGTTTGGCGATACTTATCGGGCATCCAATCCCTGGGCTCAATGCGAATCTCTTCGTCCACTTTTTCCTGGAATTTCCGCTCGAAATCCTGTACTTCCATTAGTTAAAAAATTTTGGTAAAGATATAGAATATACTAACGCTTGTTAGTATATTTTTGGTATTATTGTGAAATAGAAAATGCGAATACGATCAAGACATATAGTATTGTTTGCCATTCTTTTAGCCGGGACTGCAAGCCATGCTCAAAAAACGGTTGAGGGATTTTATGTAGACCTAAATAACGATAGCATTCCGGCTACCTTTAAATTACCAAAGCGTATTCCCGCTTATTTAGCTGATCAATTTGATGGACGCACTGATTTTTCTTTATTGAAAGAAGAAATTGAAGTAGTCAATAAGGCGGGAGGCACGCAGCGATTAACACCAAGGGACATTAAGGGATTTGGCTTTACCTACAATAGTAATGCTTACAAATTGCTGGCAAAGCCAGTTTCTCCATATCAAAAAAAGTTTCTAACGCCCGAGGTAACGGGTAAGAAGCTTAAAATGTATCAGTACACGATCGTTCATCCGGGAACCGCTTATCATTGGGACGGCTTTCCCGCGAAAGGAGGAAGTTCACCCTGGAAGGAATATTATTGGACGTTTGAAAAACACGATCGCACTTATCTTTTTCTGAACAGCAATATGAGAAAGAAAGAATTGGTTAAGATGTTGAAGGATTTTTTTAAGGACGATCCGCAAATGCACGAATTGGTAGAATCAAAATTCAAGGGGTTTATTCTATCCGGCCGACATGAACTCATTAAGTCCATTGCAGAAGCGTATAATGAAGGTTAGTTAATCGAATTACGCTTACGATTTTCCTTGATCATTAAAACTTGAGTGTTGAGTGTTGAGTGTTCCTGCAAAATACGTTGAAAGATGTTTACAGAATAGTCAACCTGCCTGCCGGCAGGCAATCAATTCTCAATGTTCAAGTCGCTTTACGTAAAGCTTATTCTTTCTTCGCCCTCGATACCAGCACCGCTCCCACTACCAACAACAAAGCAGCGCCACCCAGGTAAATATAGCCGCGGCTTTTGGATTCTTCGGACTTAGCTGTGATGTGCACTTCTCCGATTTTAATATCAGCCTTTTTCTCTCCCATGTTTTTTACGCCGAAATATCCCAGAATAAATGCGAAGAGAATAAGAAGAAAGCCAATTGATTTTTGCATATCCATAGTTAGTAGTTTGAAGTTGGTTGTTAGTAGATAGTTGTTTGTTGTTTGTTGTTAGTTGTTAGTTGTTGGTCGTCTGTGGTCCGTGGTCCGTGGTCTGCATCATCTTTCATCGAAATCAACAAACACTTCGGCTGTTTTAGGGTGCGATTGACAAGTAAGAATGAATCCTGCTTCCATTTCATCTTCTTCCAAACCATAGTTTACATCCATATGCACTTCTCCTTCAACAAGCTTGGCCTTACATGTGCAACATACTCCGCCTTTGCAAGCGAAGGGAAGATCAGCGCCTTGATTCAATGCGGCGTCCAATATCGTTTCGCCTTTTTGCGAAAGATCGAAATCGAAAATGACGCCGTCCAGTTTCACTTTAATCTTGCTGGTAGGGCCTTTTTCAATTGTGTGCGTGGCAGCAGATTTCCCAGAATATGTTTTTTGGCCCGGAGTGGTGAACAATTCAAAGTGAATATGCTTCTTGTCGAACCCCTTTGACTCCAAAAAATCTTTCACACCAAAGATCATGTTTTCTGGTCCACAAATAAAACATTCATTTATATCTGCGAGATCAATAAGTTTTCCAAACAGCATTTCGCATTTTTCTTTATCAATGCGGCCGTGATAGATGGGGGCGTCAGTGACTTCACGACTAAGAATATGATGAATCGTCAACCGCTGCATGAATTTATTTTTCAATGCTTCCAGTTCTTCTTTAAAAATTATAGAAGCTCTGTTACGATTTCCAAATAATAAAGTGAACGTGCTGTTCGGCTCACTCAGCAGTGTGGTCTTGATAATCGAGAGCACGGGTGTAATGCCACTTCCTGCTGCAACTGCCAGATAGTTCTTCGTGTGTGACGGATGAAGTTCAGTGTAAAATTTTCCAACCGGTGGCATCACTTCCAGGATATCGCCAGTCTTCAACTGATCATTTGCAAAAGAAGAAAACAATCCGCCTTCAACTTTTTTCACTGCAACTCTCCATTCTTTGTCGAGAGGACTACTACAAATAGAATACGTTCGCCTCACTTCTTCTCCATTCAATCGCGCGCGAATTGTGAGACTTTGTCCTTGCCTGAACGCGAATTGATCTTTGTATTCATTTGGGATATCGAACACAATAGAAACACACTCGTCGGTTTCTCTACGGACTTCTTTTATTTTGAGCGGATGGAAATGAATCATGATGTTACTTTAGACCTTCCACTAAGAATTTGACCATATTCTCTTCCAGTACTTCTTCAGTGATGTTTTTGCGGGACCGGTGCCAACTTTCAATACCGCTAATCGCAGACAGAATAGTAAGAACAGCTACATACGGCTCAATTTGTTTCATCTGCCCCGATTGCATTCCTTGCTCAATGATTGAAGCGAGTCGCTTCCGATAATGACGTCGTTGATTTAAAAAATTTGAGAGATAGGGTTCGGGAAGATGTCTCCATTCATGATCCGAGATGTAAATGCTTTCATATTGTTGAAGCATCATTCGAATATGGAAGCGGATCAGGGTTTCCATTTTTTCGAGTGCAGATGTTGAACTTGCCTCAACCTGTTCCAGGTTTTGAATAAATTGATTCGCTACTTTAAAACAAATGTCCTGCAGAATTTCCGACTTCGACTGGATATGATTGTATAAACTAGCTGCTTCCACACCTACGTGTTCGGCAATGTCCCGCATGGAAGCCGAGCCAAATCCCTTCTCCATAAAAAGCCGGGTGGCTTTGTCGATAATGACCTCCTTCTTGGTCCCGTTCTTCCCGCTTTTGATTTTTGCCATGAGGCTGCAAATTTAACTAACAGCCGTTAGTTATGGAAGTATTTCTTTGGAAGATGTCGCGGCTAACGCCCGGACCACGGACCACAGACCACAGATCACTGACCACAGACCACAGACCACGGACCACGGACGACGGACCACAGACCACAGACCACAGAAGAAAAATTAGAGACGGCGGACTTCAAAGAAGGAGTAAAGACCGCGAAACTGATGGATCGACGTTGAAATATCAATAAAACCAGCTCAATTAGAGTGTGATGCCTCGTTTTGCTTTTGTCGTCTGTGGTCTGTGGTCGATGGTCTTTTTTATGTACGTTTGCACCCGTTTAAAATAGTCGTTGGGTTTCCAGGTTGACTAACAATTTCAAAATTTCCCAATACCTCGCCGCAGGCGAGGATACCAAATTTCAAAATTCATTTATGTCTTTAATTGTTGTAGGGTCGATGGCGTTTGATGCAATTGAAACGCCCTTTGGAAAGAGTGATAAGATAGTGGGTGGGGCGGCCACATATATCGCCTGGAGTGCTTCTAATTTTTATAAGCCCATCAAGCAGATTTCAGTGGTGGGTGGTGATTTTCCAAAGGAAGAATTGGATCAACTTCACCATAGAGGAGTAGAATTAGAAGGGGTGCAGATAAAGAAGAATGAAAAAAGTTTTTTCTGGTCGGGCAAGTACCATCTCGACATGAATACCCGGGACACCCTGGAAACGCAACTAAACGTATTGGCGAATTTCGAACCTGTAGTTCCCGATTCTTACCAGGACTGTGAATTCCTGATGTTGGGGAACCTGGTACCGGCGGTTCAGATGAGTGTGATTGAGCAATTGAAAAAGCGACCGAAGCTGGTGGTAATGGATACGATGAATTTTTGGATGGAGATAGCGATGCCTGATTTGGAAAAAGTATTGAGGAAGGTAGACGTGTTATTGGTGAACGATAGTGAGGCAAGGCAATTAAGCAGTCAATTTTCGCTGGTGAAAGCGGCCAAGGAAATTATGAAGATGGGACCGAAGTATTTGATCATTAAGAAGGGTGAGCATGGAGCCTTGCTCTTCCATCGGGATAATGTGTTTTTTGCACCTGCACTTCCATTGGAAGAGGTGTTTGATCCAACCGGTGCGGGCGACACGTTTGCTGGCGGATTTATTGGGCATATTGCAAGGACGAGGGATATCTCGTTTGATAATATGAAGTCGGCAATTATAGTGGGGTCGGCAATGGCTTCATTCTGCGTAGAGAAATTTGGCACTACGAGGTTGAGGGAGATTACGAAGGCGGACATTGATGCGAGGATACAGCAGTTTAAGGACCTCGTGAACTTCGAAATTGAGTTGGCTGAGGAAAACCTATAAGGTCTCTTAGACCTTATAGGTTTATATTAATGTAGCGACGCAGTGATCAGAACCCTTTCTTTGTATCATCCTTCACCAACAAATACCTCGTCATAAAAATTCCATTGGGTCCATTCTGACTTGGACTCAACGTGAGTGGAATGGTTGACTGAAGTTTCCATCCATCATCTGTGTAGGTCTTTAATGTCTGGATGATACTGCTCTCATTCGATTTTATATTCTTCATATTGATGCCCGTCAGACTAAACAGATTCTCCATATCTCTTTCCTCCTGCGAGCCGTCCTCTTTTGTGATGATCATTTTTGAACGACCAAACCCGCCCGCTACTACAGATTCAATTGTGGTGATCTGCATGAACTTCATCTTTTCCTGGGCCAATGCGCTTGCGAGACTGACAATACAAAATGCGCTGAGAAAAAGGGCTTTTTTCATGGTGAGTTGTTTTTGTGAAACTAATTAAAACTTTTTCGCGAGCACGACGGTGTTTTTATGTTTTCTGGTCTTGCCCTGCAAATTGAAAAGCTCAGTGGAAATAATATAGATACCAGCGGGTAGTGGCTGTTGCTTGTCGCCAAGTCCGTCCCAAATCAGGTGCCCGCTCTGAGAAAGTGTTGTATTGCTATATAGTCGTCTCACATACCTGCCATTCACGTCGAAGATGGTGATGTTCGCCACTTCGTTTGGTTGATTCATGTTGTAATAGATAAAGCAAATATCATGGTAACCATCATTGTCGGGAGAAAAAACAGGGGGATCAACTGTGATGATTGCATTTCCGGACGCGTTCAACCTGACTTGCGAATTCCGCTGCGTTGGCGTTGCAAAACCAACACTTGCCGCAGCAGAAGTCCAGTTTTCCTTTGAATTTGTTGCACCTGCAGGATCAATTCTTTCTAATGAAACACCTTCCTTATTATTGATTAAGGGGAAATGCATTTGTTCATCATAATGAAATTCGTCAATTATTTTTCCAACTGCATTCAGTAATACTACTGTGCCTTCATTATCTGGATATGAAGGAAAGTTTGCAATCTCGAACAACCAATCGGGTTTTTTAATAAAATATTGTTGCTGCAAGCGTATAGCGTCTTCGCTTAAAGTTGGATAATCGCCAGGAAAAATCAGGAATGGAAGGTCGCTCATTTTTCTCACTGATGAAATTGTGCCCACGCTTGTGCGGTTGGCGATAAATATTTGTGAGGCGTCAACCACTTTATTACTGCGGTTATACAATTCCACAAAATCAATTCCATCTGATTTGGGATTGAATAGAATTTCATTGATCACGAGATCCATGGTGTCCGCCTCAATTGAGATGCCAAACGCAGCGTTATTAAAAGTGTTGATCGTATTGCCGCTGCAGTCTGTTACTCCGGAGGCTTCCAACTTGTAGATTCTGCCTCGCAGTAAAGGCGTGCCCAGCTTGAGTTTCAACTGATCGAAAGTTGGTGGAACCGGAACGATAGTTTGAATGGTGATTGGCATATCAGTTATTCGATAGTGAGATGATATGACACTGCTACTACTGTCAATGGGTTCATCAAATACAGCCACGATGGTTAAGCTGTCAATCACAAAACATCGCAATAAAACAGGTGGCTGCTGATCCACATTGATGCCATCCACAGAATTTTTCATTCCCGGCGTACCACCGCGTGGATCTGCACTAGCCTTCCAGTTCATGGCGCCTGCACATGGATTATGCGTATCTATCATTTCCAACGTCCAGCCGCCGTCACTTTTCACTGCGTTATTGAACCAGCGGATCGAATATTCTACAGCATGGATAACATTTCCTTCAGGCGATAAAATCGTAATCAACTCTCGATCATTATTAATAGAAGGAAAGTTACTCACGCCAATGGCTGGACCGATTGCACTAAATGCAGAAGCAGCCGAAGAAGGACAAATGATAACAAAGCTGTCAGGCTTTAATTGATAGTTCACCGCAATCGTTGCCGTATTGGAACCGTCCGTAATCTTCCAGTGTAAAAGATCATATGCATTAGCGGATATGTTCTTAAGTTCAATGAATTCGCTGTTTGGTAAGCCTACAATTGGAAGCGGATCTCCCATGATTTCATCAATCACAACATCATATCTGGAAGGTATTTGCGATATAGAATGAATGGCTACCAGGTTGATGCAAGTGAGGAATATCCCTACTACACTCATCTCTCTCCTCATTTCACAATATTTTTTTTGGTTTAGTAGATTTGTACAGTTATTTTTGAAGCGATGATGATTAAGAAACATACAAAACGCAACAAACATTCCGACAGGGAAGGTTGATCGTTTTGTTTGTACCAAAATAATTAAAAGCCTTCCCGAAATGGAGGGCTTTTTTCTTTTTTAAAATGAGAAAAAACCCGCGCCGTTGGCGCGGAAGGCACAAGAATCAGGCACAAGGGACAAGAAAGGCCCAAGAATTGAAGTGCCAGAAGGCAAGTGAGGCTCAAGCGGGGAAGAACGCCGATGTCGAGAATGATGGAACTCGGCGGTTAAAGTAAGCATTTGAATGGAGGAACGCGAAAGGCTAAACGCGAAACGCTAAACGCGAAACAACAAACAACAAACGATAAACAAATGAAAGTAGCAGTAGTAGGAGCCACGGGTCTGGTAGGCTCAAAAATGTTGCAGATCCTCGAGGAAAGAAATTTTCCCGTAAGTGAATTGATTCCAGTTGCCTCTGAGAAATCAGTAGGCAAGGACGTTTCATTTAAGGGTAAATCATATAAGGTAGTGAGCATGACGGACGCCATTGCAGCAAAGCCAGACGTAGCCTTATTTTCTGCTGGTGGTAGCACTTCGCTGGAGTGGGCACCAAAATTTGCAGAAGCGGGAATCACTGTAATTGATAATTCCTCCGCATGGAGAATGGATCCTTCAAAAAAACTGGTGGTTCCGGAAATCAACGCGGACGAATTAACAAAAAACGATAAGATCATCGCTAATCCAAATTGCTCTACCATTCAAATGGTAGTAGCATTAAATCCACTCCACAAAAAATTCAAAGTCAAAAGAATTGTTGTGAGCACATACCAAAGTGTAACAGGTACTGGCAAAAAAGCCGTTGATCAAATGCGAGGTGAAAGAGAAAAAGATGTGAAAGGTGCACAGGCGGAGTATCCAATGGCGTACAAATATCAGATTGATCTTAACGCCATTCCTCAAATTGATGTGTTCCTGGACAACGGATATACAAAAGAAGAAATGAAAATGGTGAATGAAACGAAGAAGATTATGCGCGACGAATCCATTCGCGTAACGAGTACCACGGTGCGCATTCCTGTAATGGGCGGTCACAGTGAAGCAGTAAACGTGGAATTTGAAAAAGATTTTGACCTCGCCGAAGTAAAAAGAATTTTGAGCGAATCTCCCGGTGTTGTTGTGGTAGATGATCCTTCAAATCAACAATACCCCATGCCTATGAACGCGCACGAAAGAGATGAAGTGTTTGTGGGAAGAATAAGAAGAGACGAAACGCAGCCGAACACTTTAAACCTTTGGGTAGTGAGTGATAATTTGAGAAAGGGCGCTGCTACTAATGCAGTTCAGATAGCGGAATACTTAGATGCAAAAGGTTTGCTGAGAAGAGAACAGGTTTCTGAAAAAGTTGAAGCATAACTAATCGAATTTTTGCCAGGGCATCAGGATGATATTGGAAACTGTAATCCTGATGCTTTTTTATTTACTGCCGGAACAACGACAACGACATCTTAAATTAATTGGATAGAATTGTGCGCAGGAATATGATAATCTAAAATTGCAAATTCTTTAATAATCGCATTACTTTTTTGATAAACGTGAAACGGCGCTGGCATAGGAAATTAACGCTATTGATCACTCGTGGAGACAAGGATTCGTTTTATGCATAGCACTTAAAAAATGAGAATCTAAACCAGGTGTATCTTTACGTCCTATCATGAAACAAGAAGAAGATCACGGGGACGATCAAACCTCATACAGAGCCCCGGTAATGATCAAGATAAATTCCTCATTACACCATTTAGACACCGACTTAATGCAACACTGGTTTGTAATCACTTACATGCGCCAGATCACTGACGTGTGCGATCCCCCGATGAATTGATTACACACAATTATTGGCGCCGCGTTGGTGGCAGGATGAGATAATTTTTCATATCTCAACCTATTTACTCATTTTTATTTTCCCAAACCTTTAAAGCAAGTATATGGACATTCAATCTCTATTCCTCCAGTATTGGTGGGTATTAACCATTATCCTAGCACTGTTGTTGTATAAATTATTCTTTCGCATTTTCGGAATTATCATTATACCTGAAAACCGAATCGGTCTCGTTACAAAAAAATTCGTTCTCGTTGGTAAGAATCGTGAACTGCCAGAGGGTAGGATCATCGCGGTGAACGGTGAAGCGGGTTACCAGGCAAGAACACTTGCTCCTGGAATCTATTTCTGGTACTGGATCTGGCAGTATAATGTCACGATGCAACCATTTACGGTTATACCTGAAGGTAAGATCGGACTCGTGGTAGCAAAAGACGGTAGTGAATTAGAAACCGGAAGAATCCTTGCGCGAAAAGTAGAATGCGATTCCTTCCAGGACGCGGAAGGTTTTATTCGGAATGGTGGTCGGAAAGGTCGACAAACCGCTTACATCACTGCGGGTCTTTACCGCATCAACACGTTTTTGTTTGATGTACTGATTACCGATTTGATGAAAATAGAAGACAATATGGTGGGCATTGTTACCACTCTTGATGGTTCACCGTTGGAAGAAGGCGCCATCGCAGGCAAGTATGTGCAAGGGCATAATAACTTCCAGGATACTGATAGCTTCCTTATCAATGGCGGTAACAAAGGACTTCAACCGCAGGTGATATTGTCTGGATCATACTACCTGAATCCATGGTTTGCAAAAGTGGAGCAAACCAAGATGACTGAAATTCCAATCGGATATGTTGGGGTCGTGATTTCTTATATTGGTGAAGAAGGAAAGGACCTGAGTGGAGTTGAATTTCGCCACGGTAACATCGTAAGCAAAAACCAAAAAGGTGTTTGGGCCGAACCACTTGGTCCGGGCAAGTATCCGATCAATAATTATATCATGCGCGTGGAATTTGTGCCCACTACTAACCTTGTGTTGAACTGGGCTTCTGCACGAACCGAAGCGCACCAACTCGATAAGCATTTGTCGACAATTACCGTGAGATCGAAAGATGGTTTTCCATTCAATCTCGACGTGTCACAGATCATTCATATACCAACAACGGAAGCGCCTAAAGTAATAGCACGATTTGGTAATATGAGCAACCTCGTGGGTCAAGTGTTGGAACCTACTATTGGTAACTATTTCAGAAACTCTGCACAAGATGCGGATGTGATCGACTTCCTGAAAGGAAGAAAGGAGCGGCAGCAATCTGCGCGTACACATATCAGCAACGTATTGGAACAATACAACGTGCACGGAGTAGATACCTTGATTGGTGACATCGTTCCTCCAGAAAGTTTGATGAAAACATTGACGGAAAGAAAGCTGGCGGAAGAACAGAAGGTTACCTATGAAACGCAGAAGAAAGCACAGGAGACGAGGCAAAGCCTGGAGAAGGAAACAGCGATCGCAGAAATTCAAAAGGATATTGTGAAGGCTGATCAGGGTGTATTGATTGCACAACGTATTGCGGACGCTTCTGTAAAGAAAGCGGAAGGTGAAGCCTCAAGTGTAAAAATCCAGGCAGGTGCCGATGCGGAAAAAATAAAATTGACTGCTGGTGCCGAGGCCGAGAGAACAAAAATGCTGGCGAATGCAGAGTCACAGAAAGTAAAGGCGTTAGCCGATGCCGAAGCCGAGAGAATTTCACTCACAGGTAACGCAGAGGCTGAAAAGATCCTCGCAATTGGTAAATCAAATGCAGAAAGTTATCGCCTTGCTGTAGAAAGTATGGGTGGCCAAAATTTCACCCAATTGAAAGTGATGGAATCAATTGGTAGGGACAGAGTGAAAATCATTCCTGATGTGTTGATCGCCGGCAGCAGTGATGGTGCTAATGGGCCAATCAGCGGACTGCTTGGATTGAAATTGATGGAAGAACTGTCGAAGAAGACAACCGGTGATAAGAACGGAGACTTGAAGTAAGGTACAAGGTACAAGGCACAAGGCACAAGAAAGGTCCAAGGCACAAGAAAGGTCCAAGGCACAAGAGCTAAAAGCCAAGAAAGAGCCAAGATGGAAAGACTTATTTCTTCACCATGTACAAACTAAAATCAATGGGACAATATCAAACGACAATTGATCATTGTCCCATTCTATTTATTGATGTTACGGAACTGGCTCGCAGTCCTGCGGACAATATGCAATTGGCAACTCATTATTCGATGCCCCTCCTCTGCTTTATTCGCTTAAAGCTCTGTTCAAGAACTTAATAAATGGCTGCATCGTGACGAACGCATCTACAGTAGTCTTAAGTAGATTTTTAGCGGTCACTTCTTTGTCGGTCAGATCATGAATAACGAGCCAACTTTTAAATTTTAAAAACTCTGAAGCTGGATTATCTTTTTCAAATCCTTGTGGAACGCGACTTAATTTTATATCGTCTCCCTCATATAATTCATCGAACCATGATTTGAATTTCCTGGATGAAATGATTCCATCGAATTCATCAAAACAGTAATCAATTTCTTGCCTGACCTTTTTCAATTTTTCAGGTTCGGGCATCCAAAGGCCTCCTGCCAAAAAACTTTTGCCTGGCTCCAGTTGGAAATAATAACCAGCAAATCCGGACTTGCGACCTCCCTTGTCCATGCTTGCTCCGAAGTTAGTTTTGTAGGGCGATTTGTCTTTCGAGAACCTGATATCACGATTGATGCGGAATATGCACTTCCTTGCTTCCAGCTCTTTCAGGTCTGTATCGTTCTTGCTATGCTGATCTATGGCTGACTGAATGAATCCTTCAAAATCTGCTCTCGCTGCTTCATACGCCTTGCGATTTTTATCGAACCATTCTTTCTTATTGTTTTTCTTTAACGACTTTAGGAAGTTAATCGTTGGCTGCTGTATCATTCCTATTGTTTTGTAAGTATAAGTGCATTGCGTTTCTCCCATTCGCTATTAATTCTTGTACTTCTGTTTTCGAAAGTTTCCTCAGTTTTGGCCCAATGCCTGCATCGCTGATAGACACGGTGCGCTCCCAATCATTTTCAGTTAACGATTGCCTGTTCAGGTTTTCAACAACCATGTTATAAAAAGCACCGAGATAAGATTTGAAATTATTGACATCGATTTCCGCAAGCTCACGATTGGTACTATCTTTTTTTATCTGAGCATCTTTATCAATCCTAAAGGCAACTGTCTTTTGATTAAAAGCAAACGAATTTTTTTCTGAAGGCGCTATATATCGGGTACTGTCGAAGATTCGGATGGGAAAATTGCCGGTGAATCCGCCATCCACCATTACGTCAAGATTCTGCTTGTCCTTAGGATGATTAATTATTTTCCCTTCGGGGGTGATAAATACCGCTTCAAAATAAACAGGTATGCTCATTGAAATTCTCACAGCATCGCGCACCCGCATGGAAGGATAGGTTTCATAGGAAAAAACGATAAGCCTTTGCTTGTTCAAACAAGTGCCCGTAATGAATAGGTCCGTGAATCCGCGACAATGAAGTTCTCCGAAAGTGATATCCGCATTTCCGGTTTTTTGTTCGATTAGTTTCCCTAACCACGAATCGAATTGTTTGCTTCTGTACCATCCAAAATATTTATTCGTTCGATTGATACCGCCAGCAAAAAAATATTTGCCCTCATTGAAATCTTTGAAATTCGTATTTGAAATGATATCTGCCAATTCGTGCGACGTGTATCCAACACTCACCGCCATCGCCATTATTGCTCCGGCGGATGTGCCGGCCACTCTTTTAATTCCTTTGTTTAGTCCGCGTTCTTCTATTTCGCTCAAGGCGCCACAATAGGCAATGCCTCTTATACCTGCGCCTTCGAATACTAAATTTTCGATGGAGACTCTTGATTGCCCTGATGTAACGGAATAAAAGATTACACAAAATCCGATAAGTGAGATATACCTGAACATAAGTTTTACTCTTACATTCAAGTTATGAATCCTAACCCCAATTTGTAACGGAGTGGAAAAATTTAACGAGTATCGAAGTGGTCGTGGACTTTGATTTCAACGAGCAATAGGCAACGGGCAATTGGCAAAAGAAATGTCGTGGACTTTGTTTTCAAGAGGCAATTGACAACAGGCAAATATCAGTCTTGTTTCAATAGTCTTCCTTTACAACTTTGATTCGATAAAAGTCTAACTAGATTAGGCTGTATCCATTTTGTTTGTTGCCGATTGCCTATTGACTTACACTCTACCCCAATTCTCCCCGCTTTTAATTCTATACATCGTCATCTCACTCACTCCATATTTCTCTGCCAGCTGCTTGATGGTAACGTTGCGATTTTTGTTGTTGAGTACTTTTTTAATGCCCTTCACTTGGTCGGCATTCAGCTTAAGGCCTGTCTTGCGATTAGCCTGTACTTTTTTATAAGCGATCTTGGCTGGACTATTTTGTTGATGCTCGATCATTTCTTCGAGTGTTGCCCATCTGAGGTTCTTCACTGAATTGTCGAGCTTGTTATGATTGAGATGGATCACATATTTGTACTTGGTAGTTCCCTTCTTCAAGAATAGCCTTGCGATCTCACGATGGATATAAAGCGTTCCGTTGTTGCCAGGTCGATGCAGGTTAAGTGTTTTGTAGCCCGTGGTTAGTGAACCTTCCAATAGTTTACCATCCTTGACTACATCTTCACCGTAACTGGCAATGCGTCCTAATGAAGAGAGAGCATACTTCTTACGCAAATGTTTCCAACCTGGAAATTGCAGGGGTTTCCATTCTTCACCGGGTATCTTTTTGATCATAGCCTTTTTTCTTTAAGGTTTTAATTAAAGAACGGCCGTATAAGGGGTTAAAGTTACGTTCGCGTTAACTGTAGAAATTCTTCTTCAGTCAATATCTTAATACTGGATATTTTTTTTGCTTTCTCGAGCTTGCTTCCCGCGTCTTCACCAACTACCAGATAGCTAAGTTTACTGCTTACGCCACTTACGATTGTGCCACCCTGTTGTTCCACGATTTCTTCTGCCTCACTTCTTTTCAATTTGCCTAATGTTCCTGTGAATAAAAACGTATGCCCAACAAGGTTACCACCAGAGGTCGATCTGGTTTTGCTGCTCTTAAGATTCACTCCCGATTTTTCGAGTTCATCGAGCATGCTGAGATTATCCTTATTGCGGAAGAATTGATGAATGCTTCCTGCTACTTTTGGGCCTATGTCTTCCAGGTTTTGAAGATCTTCCAGTGATTGGCTTTGTAGTTCGGGCAAATAATGTACCGAATTGGCAAGCACTTTTGCAGTGGTTTCTCCAACGTATCGAATTCCTAACGCGAAGATCAAACGATGCAATGGTTGTTTCTTCGAATTTGAAATCGCTGTTTCAAGATTAGAGAGACTCTTTTCTCCAAATCCTTCCAGCTTGCGGATCTTGTCGAATGGCAAAGAATATATTCCAGGAATATCTTTCAAAAATCCCAACTCATAAAACTTTCTGATATTGGCTTCACCCAATCCGCGTATATCCATGGCATCTTTACTCGTAAAATGTATAATGCGCTCCACAACTTGTGCCTCACAGTTAATATTAACGCAGCGCCAAACCGCTTCGTCCGGCGTCTTCACAAGTTTGTCTCCGCACACTGGACAGTTAGTAGGAAATACAATTTTCTTTTCCTTTCCACTGCGGTTTTCGGGTATGGATCGAACTATATAAGGGATCACGTCGCCTGCTCTTTCCACTAAAACGGTGTCGCCTATCCTCAAATCTTTTTCCTGGATTACTTCTTCATTAAAGAGAGAAATAGAACCAACCACCACTCCGCCAATTGGGGTGGGATCGATCTTGGCAACGGGTGTTATAGAGCCGGTTCGGCCAACCTGGAATTCAACGTTTCTTAATATACTCGTTGCCTGTCGGGCTTTGAATTTAAATGCGATGGCCCAGCGCGGATGATGCGTGGTCATGCCCATCTTTTCCTGCAGTTCAAGATCATCTACCTTGATCACCATCCCGTCAATTTCGAAGGGAAGCTCATCTCTTTTCTGTTCAAAGTTGGTACACCACTTTATCACCGCGTCGATTCCCTTCACAACTTTTTTCTGTTCCTGTGGCGAAGGAAAACCTACCTCTGCCAATAATTGCAACGAACCGGAATGGCTATCTAATAGTTTCGATACTGATTTTTTCCCGAGCGGATGTACATAGCTTACGTGATATAAGAAAGCTTCAAGACTTCTTTTCGCAACTTCCTTTGGATCCTTTATGCGGAGTGAACCGGCGGCAGCATTTCTTGGATTTGCTAAAGGGGGAAGACTTTGCTCCGCGAGTTGATCATTATATTTCTTGAAACTTTTTTTACTCATCATCACTTCTCCCCTTATTTCGATTTGTTCTATTCCATAATCGGAAAATGGAGCGTGCAAGGGAATGGAACGAATTTGCCGCAGGTTGGTGGTTACCTCATCGCCTTCTATTCCATCACCACGTGTGGCTCCCCTTACCAATACGTCGTTTTCATAAATAAGGGATATGCTCGCGCCATCAAACTTTGGTTCGATGCAATATTGGAGTTTGTCCAGGCCCGTTAGTTCCCTCGCCTTTCTGTCCCAGTCGATCAGGTCTTCAGCATTGTAAGAATTCTCAAGACTGAGCATAGGCACGAGATGCTGAACTGTTCGAAAATCTTTAGTCAGGGAAGTAGCGACGCGTTGCGTGGGTGAGTCCGGTGTTATAAGACCAGGATGTTCTTTTTCCAGGTGTTCAAGTGCTTTATATAACTGGTCATATTCAAAATCAGAAATCAAAGGATCACTTAATACATAATAGCGGTACTCATGAAAGCGAAGTACCCTTCTCAATTCAAGCAAGTCGCCTTCTCTAATTCCATTCAATTTTGATAAAAGACTGCTTGTTGCCTTTATTAAATCTTTCGTACCTGCTTCGGAATACGTGGGCATGCTTTAAAAAGTTTTATTCAGATTGCTGATGGGGTTGTAAAGATAATGATACTGAATGCTGATGCCAGATACCGGATGCAAGATGAAGGATGCAAGATTCACGATACCGAAAGCCGTTTGTCGTTTACTGTTTGTTGTTTGTTGTTTGTCGTGTCCGGATTCAACCCACTGAATTCTGGCTCGTGCTTCTCGCGCCGACCGCTATGGGGATTCTTTCCGCCTTGGCTCTTGTGCCTTGGACCTTCCTTGTCCCTTGTCCCTTGTCCCTTGTACCTTGTACCTTGTCCCTTGTCCCTTGTACCTTCTAGCGGGTTCTTGCATCTTGAAATCTTATTTATATATTTGAAAGCTTCATTAATAAATCGAACTAATTGCTTCCACATGTTGAATGAGAGTAATCCGCGGGCGGTCAAAATATTCCAGCAGGACCGGGAATATTTCCAGATCGGCGTTTCCATTGATTGTGTCATTCTCGGATATGAGAAGGGCAAGCTCAAAGTATTACTCATTGAATGCAAGTTGAAAGAGTATGAAGGCTTGTGGTCACTACTGGGTGATATTCTTCAACCAGAAGAAGATATTGATGAAGCTTCTTACCGGATATTGCGTGATAGAACCGGCCTTGATGATGTTTTCCTGGAACAGGTTCAAACATTCGGTTCAGTAAGGAGACATCCGGGTGGAAGGGTAATCACCGTGGGCTATTACTCTCTTATCAATATCCGTGATCACCAACTTCAATTATCCGATAATTTTCTGCATTGGCATTTGGTGAACGAGGTTAAGGAGATGGCATTTGATCATAAGAAGATTCTCGACACTACATTATGCAAATTGCGCACGCGCATAATGGAAGAGCCCATCATCTTTAATTTACTTCCCAAGAAATTCTCTCTTCGTGAATTGCAATCAGTATATGAAGCCATTCTGGGTTCTAAACTGGATCGTCGCAATTTCAGGAAGAAAATATTTCTAACTGATTGGCTTATTGACCTCGAAGAATTCGAAACGGATGTCACACACCGGCCGGGCAAATTGTACGCATTTAATTTCCAAAAGTTCCTACAGAAGTAGCAGCATTTTAAAGACTGTTTCTGTCTTTACGGTATCAGCGATGCACTACCAGCTAACCAACGAACGGCTATTCCTGCGGCATTAATTTTTTTGATTTTTTTGGAAAAGACTTATATTGTGTACTAGTTACACATTAGTTCCAACGCAAAACAAACTGCATATGTCCATTAATCGATTGCTTGTAATGAGAAGCATGCTATGCTCTTTATTTTTCTTTCTCCTTTCATTTTCCTCATGGTCTCAAGAACGGGTTGTCACTGGTAGAGTAGCCGATAGTAAAGACGGTAGTCCTATTGCCGGCGCTACGGTTGCGGTAAAAGGTACTTCGACAGCTACTATGACTGGTACCGACGGAAAATTTAGTATTTCAGTTCCCGAAAACACAAAAACCCTTCTGATAAGTTCCGTGGGATTTGGAACGAGGGAAGTTTCTATCACTGGTTCAAACGTGGAGGTGAATCTCACCAATTCAAATGCGGCGTTGAATGAGGTGGTAGTGATTGGATATGGTACGTCTCGGAAAAAAGATCTGACGGGTGCCGTGGTACAAGTAGGGCAAAAAGATTTCGTAAAAGGACCAATCACCAATCCGGAACAATTAATTGCTGGAAAGGTTCCTGGTGTACAGGTCTCTCAAAATAGTGGCTTGCCTGGTGCGGGAAGTCGTATACGCATCAGAGGTGGTACTTCTTTGAATGCAAGCAACGATCCTTTGATCGTAATTGACGGTGTACCTCTTGACAACGGAAGTATTTCCGGCGCTCCCAATCCACTCAGCTTAATCAATCCTAACGATATTGAAAGCTTCAATATTTTGAAAGACGCATCAGCTGCTGCGATATACGGGTCCCGTGCCGCCAATGGAGTCATTCTCATTACTACCAAGAAAGGTTCAACCGGGAGGTTAAAAATTAATTTTAGTACGCTCAATTCTATTTCAGTTCCGCTGGATAAAGTAGACGTGCTTTCACCTGACGAATTCCGTGCTATCGTGAATCAAAAAGGAAATGCAACGGAGAAAGGATTGTTGGGAACTGCCAATACCAATTGGCAAGATCAAATTTATAGGAACGCATTTACGACAGATAACAATATCGCCATGAGTGGTGGGTTTGCGAAAATTCCATATCGACTCTCACTTGGATACCTGAACCAGGATGGAATTTTAAAAGGAAGCAATCTGAAACGTACTTCGGTTGCATTGAATCTTTCACCCACATTCCTCGACAACCACCTCGGCGTAAATGTCAATGCGAAATATTCGAATTCGAAGAACGCATTTGCTAATACTGATGCAATAGGAGCTGCAGTTTACTTCGATCCAACTCAACCAATTTATTCGGGCAAACCTGAATATGGCGGTTATTGGGAGTGGTTGACAAGCGGCACTACTTTGAATGGTACCGCACCAAGAAATCCAGTGGGATTATTAGAACAAAGAGAAAACAACAGTAACGTTAATCGGTCTTTCCAGCACATTGGGATCCTAAGCTTAGAATTCCACGTGGACAAGTT
>JADMIO010826405.1_pt1 | contig 37146 bp, 36 predicted proteins | sample 8958161 | NCBI WGS metagenome assembly JADMIO01 (sample SAMN16585339, study PRJNA669376) | soil metagenome | isolation source: Crop rotation soil | place: USA: Cullars Rotation, Alabama | collected 2011
CTTTCCCACGTTCAACAGCGAAAGGACAGGGCACCTTCGAACGCGTGATCGACGTCAGCCGCCTGGCCGTCGGCGACTACTCGATCCACGCGCGGACCGTCGAAGGCGATGAGCTTGGGAAGGCGCGCTTCGTGATCGCCCGTTGAGCGGCAGTACCTTGAGCCGATGCGTGCACCGGTGAGCCCCGTCAAGGTGTTGCGCCACGACCATGAGGTCGCAACGGAGGCTGACGATCTGCTCGTGAGCGAAGAGCCACTGGAGATCCGCCTCGGTCATGGTGCCGAGGATGATCGCCACGAGATCCGATTGAGCGTCACGATGCGCACGCCTGGTCATGACGACGAACTGGCATTGGGCTTCCTCTTCACTGAGGGCATCGTTGCGCGCGCCTCGGACGTGATCCGCGTGGTACCCTGTGAGAACGTCAAACCCGATGAGCGCGGGAACGTGGTCCGTGCTGAGCTGAGACCCGGCATCGACGTCGACCCGGAACGGTGGCAGCGGAACTTCTATACCACGAGCAGTTGTGGTGTCTGCGGGAAGTCCAGCATCGATACCGTGCGCGCGCACCGCACCACGGCAATGGCGGATCGACCGGTGCTCAATGGCACCATGATCGCCGCATGGCCCGAGCGCATGCGGGCCGCACAAACGCTGTTCAAGCACACCGGTGGGATCCACGCCGCGGCCCTGTTCGATGAGCGTGGCGAGCCCTTGCTGCTCCGTGAGGACGTGGGCCGGCACAATGCTGTTGACAAGGTGATCGGTGCGATGGCCATGAACGATGTCGCTCCCGATGGGAAGGTCCTTCTCGTGAGCGGGAGGGCGGGATTTGAGCTGGTGCAGAAGTGCGTGATGGCCGGGATACCGGTGATGGCAGCAGTGGGTGCACCCTCATCCCTTGCGGTCGAACTGGCTCGCCAGAGCGGGCTCACGCTGATCGGCTTTCTTCGCGGAGAGCGTTTCAATCTGTACTCCGGGAGGATCTGACCGTGGACAACACGCAACACCGCATCGAGGAGCTCGCACACGAGAGCATCGCCATCGTGCCCTACGATGCGCGCTGGCCGGAGCTCTATGTGGAGATCGAGGCGAAACTCGCGCGTTCGTTGCCCGTGGATCTCGTAAGGCGCATCGCTCACATTGGCAGCACCGCCGTGCCTGGCTTGAGCGCCAAACCCATCATCGATGTCCAGGTGGAGGTGGTGGACCTCGGCCGCGTTCGGGGGGAGGTGGTGCCCATCATGAACGACCTTCGTTACGAGTTCATCTGGCGCCCCTCGATCGGCGAACACTCACCGTTCTATGCGTGGTTCATCCGGAGGGATGAAAAGGGTCAGCGCAGCCAGCATATCCACATGGTGGAACCCGACCAAGCCTCCACGGACAGGGTGTTGTTCCGTGATTACCTGCGACGACATCCTGCTGAGGCGGATCGCTATGAAGCCCTGAAGCGCGGGCTGGCGGAACGGTACCAGCACGACCGCGCGTCCTACACCTCGAATAAAACGGATCACATCCTGGGCATCATGGAAAAGGCCCGCGAATGGTCCCTTCATCACGACCCATGATCCGCATCCTCCTTCCCGTCCTGGTCTTCTCGGCCATCAGCGCACAAGCCCAGCGCATGTTCGATGTCACCATTGCAGACAGCACCTACCATATGAAGCAGTACTGGTTCGTGCTGTACACCACGGGGCCCGATACCACACGGCTGGATAGCGCCACATCGGCTGGACTCCTGAAGCAGCACCTGGCACACCAGGATGAGCAAGCCAGCCGGGGATTGATCCAGATGGGCGGCCCGTTCGGCGACAAGAGCGAATGGCGCGGGCTGCTCCTCTACGATTGCGAGACCAGGGAAGAGGTGGAAGGTTACCTGAGCCGGGATCCGTTCGTGAAGCGTGGCAAGCTGAAGTACGAGATCCACCCCTGGTATGGGGCGATCGGGACGGTCCTCAAGTGATCCCTCGCGATCAGCCGAAAGGGAGCCTCACTTGATCCGCTTCAGCAGGACAACCTCCTGTTCGGTGAGGTGGCGCCAGCGCCCACGCGGAAGATCCTTCTTGGTCAGGCCTGCGAAAAGCACGCGGTCCAGCTTCACCACATCGTAGCCCAGGGCTTCGAACATGCGGCGCACAACACGGTTGCGGCCGGTATTCAACTTCACGCCGACCTCTTTCTTGCTTTCTCCGACAAAGCTGGCTTCCTCCGCATGTGCGGGACCGTCGTCCAGTTGGACACCTTCGGTCAGACGATGCAGATCCTCCACGCTCACGTTGCGATCCAGTGTGACGTGGTAGATCTTGTCGATCCCATAACGCGGATGGGTGAGGTGATTGGCCAGATCCCCATCGTTCGTCATCAGCAAAAGACCTGTGGTGTTCCGGTCCAACCGGCCCACCGGGAAGATCTGTTCCTCACAGGCGTCCGCCACCAGCCCCATCACCGTCCGGCGGTCCTCTGGGTCCTCCGTTGTGGTGATGGTATCCTTGGGCTTGTTCAGGAGCACGTATCGTTTTTGCTCCATGCTCATCCGCTGACCCTCCACGTGCACCATGTCCTTCCCAGGCTTCACCTTGGTGCCGAGTTCGGTCACGGTCACACCGTTCACCTGCACTACCCCGGCGGTGATGAGGTCATCGGCTTCCCGACGGCTGCCCATGCCACTATGGGCGAGGTAACGGTTCAGGCGTACCAATCCTTCCTCCGGCTCATCCTTCTGCTTCTTCGCGGGTGCCTTTCCGCCCTTGCGATAGTGAGGGCGGTCATCACTGCGTCCATAAGCGGGGCGGTCGTCCCGGCCAAAGCGCCTGGGGCCTCGATCACCCTCGCGACCGTAGCGGGAGGGCGGCCGGTCGTTCCTGCGATCGTCCCGAGGTGGACGGCCTTCGCGATCACCGCTGGGTCGCCGTGGTCGATCGGCGCGGTCGTCAAAGCGTCGCCGCACACGGTCACCGGTGTCCTTGGAACGGTCGGGGCGTTTTGGGGCGTCGTTCCATTTATCCGTGCTTTTCAAGCGCGATTCCCGGAGGCGAGGTTCTGGTCGCTCCTCGCGGGGACCTCTTCCGCGGGAAGAAGGTCCGGAGCGGTCGCCGTAGGTGCGCCGTGGTGGACCGTAGGAGCGCTCTCCGCTCTCGCCTGGCGTCTTGCGGAACGGGCGGCGCTCACCCTCGGTGCGTGAGTTCTCGCGCCGCTCGCCGCGTTCATCGGACCTGCGGGGGCCATAGGTCCGCTTGTCACCCTGACGCGGAGGACCCTTCCGGAAAGGCCGACGGTCGTCGCCCCCCGAACGTGGTGTGCTCCGACGCGGTCGGTCGTCATACCGGCCAGAGCCGGAACGGCGGGGGCGCTCGGCATCATCGTCGCTCCGTCGGCGGGGACGGTCCTCCTCGCCACCCTCGGACGATCGGGAGCGCGTGGGTCCGGCCTTCTTTGGGCCGCGTCGCGGTGGTCCGTCCTGCCTGTCGCGGCGGGGGCGCCCTCCTTTATTCGATCGTTCCATCTTGTGGGGTGGGGTAGAAGGCTTCCGGGATATGGAAGACCTCGTTGGGCGAACCCGGTTCCATCACCACACTGATGATGTCGAAGCGGATATCGGTGTGAAGGTCGAAGGTTTCCGCATACGCCGCGGCGGCACGCATCAGTTTGCGGCGTTTGGCCGGACCTACGGCCTCCTCCGGATCACCGTGGCGGGCGGTCACCCGGGTCTTCACCTCCACCACCACGAGTTCAGCCCCCTGTCGGGCCACGATGTCCAATTCATCACGTCCATGGCGCCAATTGCGGTGAAGGATGGTGAATCCCTGCTCCAGGAGCCACTGGCACGCCAGTTGCTCCCCGGCGGCGCCTAATTCAAGATGTACAGCCATGTTCAGTGAACAGTTGCCGGTCCGTAACTCAAATCCGGTCCTCCCGTTCAAGGGCCTGAAATTCGGGATCTTTCCACCGCACTCTTCGGCCATCGACATGATCAAATACAACCTCATCCGGGGCATTAGCGCGCTCGCGCTGGGCCTGGGCCTTTCGAGCGGCGTCCTGGCGCAAGCCTTCGAAGGCATCATTGAATTCTCCAAGACCACCGGCCCGGTGGTCACGGTGTATAAGTACTACGTAAAGGGTGACCACGTGCGGATCGAGGAGATCAGCGCACGCGGCGAGGTCCAGGGCATCATGCTCGTGGACATGCGGGACAAGAGCGTCACCGCCCTCAGCCCCGAGCGCAAGCTGTTCATGGATGTTCCGAACATGCGCCTCCCCAAGGACGTGGACACCAAGGTGGAGAAGAGCGGGGAGATGAAAGACATCGCCGGATACAAGTGTGAGAAGTGGGTGGTGAAAAGCGGCGCTGAGGACCGCGTGATCACTTATTGGGTGGCCGCCGACGAGTTCAACTTCTTCGTGCCCATGTTGGAGACCCTCAACCGCAAGGACGAACAGGCGGTCTTCTTCCTGGAGATCCCGGAAGCCAAGGGTGTCTTCCCCATGCTGGGTGTTGAACAGAAGATGGACGGTGCCGAGGTCAGCCGCCTGGAGGTGAGCAAGGTGATCAAGGGCGTGCAGAAACCCCAGTTGTTCGAGATCCCCGCCGGTTTCAACAAGTTCGAGCGGAACTAGATCGTACCGCTCCCCTCGAAGCTCAGCGTAGCGCCGTTGTCGGTGACGCTGAGCTTCGCCTTTTGGCCCAAGAGCAGGGCGCGGTTGTCCGGGATGTGGCCCACAGGGAACCCGAAGCACACCGGGTAGTCCGTCCAGCCCACGGCATCAATGATGATCTCCTCCGCGGTCTGGCCGAAGGGGTCCTGCTCGTTGTTGTTGTGCATGTCGGTCATGCCGCCCACGACGAGGCCCGCCAATCGCCTGAACCAGCCGCCAAGCTTGAGGTTCATCACCATCCGGTCAACGTGGTAAAGGAGTTCGTCCAGATCCTCGACCACCAGGATCTTCCCGCTCGGATCGATGTCGAAGGAGGTTCCGTGGAGCGCATAGAAGAGGCTGAGGTTCCCGCCGATGACGACGCCTTCGCATGTCCCGGGCCGGTTCACCGTTCCAACACTGGCGTGGCTTCCGGACAGCGTGTGGTCGATCACGAGCGCCTCACCGAACAGCGCCCGACGCAAGGTTTCCTTCGTCTCCGCGCTCTTCGGCCCGATGCTGAAGGGCATCTGTGCATGAAGCGAGCTCAGGCCGATGTTGTGGAGGGCGTTGTGCAGCACGGTGATATCGCTGAAGCCGATGATCCATTTCGGATCGTCCCGCAAGTGGTAATGGTCCAATTGCTCCATCAGATGCACCGTGCCGTAACCACCTCGTGCGCACCAGATCGCGCGCACGTCCGGGTCGTCGATCGCGGCCTGCAGGTCGGCGGCGCGTTCCTCGTGCGTCCCGGCGAACTGGAAATGCTTGCGACCGATGCCGCTACCCAGCTTCACACGGAGCCCCCAGCTGTCCAGGAGGGCGATGCCATCGCGGAGCTCATCGGCAACGATGGCGCGCGCCGTGGGAACGATGGACACAAGGTCCCCCGGGCGCAGTGAAGGCGGGCGTTGCAGGGCTTCCATCCGTGCGAAGATGGGCGGCTATCTTGCGCGCTCGTCGCGCCTTCGGTGCGAGTTCTCGACATCGTGAAGGATATCAAGCGAACCACCGTCACCGCCGCGCTGCCCTATGCGAACGGTCCGTTGCACATCGGCCATATCGCGGGTGCGTACCTGCCGGCCGACATCTATGTGCGATGCCTGAGGGCACGCGGGAAGGATGTCCTGTTCATTTGCGGAAGTGACGAGCATGGGGCCGCGATCACGATCCGTGCGCTGAAGGAGGGCACCACCCCACGCGCTGTCGTGGACAAGTACCACGCGCTCATGGGGCGCGCTTTCCAGGACTTCGGCATCCATTTCGACATCTATGATCGGACCAGCAGCGAGCTGCACAAGGAGACCTCGCAAGCGTTCTTCCTGAAACTGCACGAGAACGGAGCCTTCACGGAGCAGGAGGAGCAGCAGTACTTCGATGAAGAGGCGGGACAGTTCCTCGCCGACCGCTACATCAAGGGCACCTGTCCGGTCTGCGGCAATATGGAAGCCTATGGCGACCAGTGCGAGAAATGTGGCAGTGCTTTGTCCCCCAAGGACCTGAAGGATCCGCGCAGTACGCTCAGTGGCGGTCAGCCCGTGCTCCGGCCCACCCGGCATTGGTACCTCCCCATGGAGCGCAGCCAGCAATGGGTGGAGGAATGGATCAATACGGGCGTGTTGGATGGGATCCAACAGCACGATGCCGCGGAATGGAAGCCACAGGTGCTCGGTCAGTGCAACAGCTGGTTGAACGACGGACTGCGCCCACGTGCGATGACCCGCGATCTCGATTGGGGAGTGCCCGTGCCGCTTCCCGGGGCTGCGGGTAAGGTGCTGTATGTATGGCTGGACGCACCCATCGGTTATATCAGCGCGACCCAGCAGTGGGCCAAGGACAATCGCGTGGAGTGGGAGAAGTGGTGGAAGAGCGATGACACACGGCTCCTCCACTTCATCGGAAAGGACAACATCGTCTTCCACTGCATCATCTTCCCCATCCTGCTGAAGCTGCACGGGGGGTATGTGCTTCCACAGAACGTTCCAGCGAACGAGTTCCTCAATCTCGAGGGGCAGAAACTCAGCACCAGTCGCAACTGGGCGGTATGGCTGCACGAATACATCGAGCGCTGGCCGGGCCGTCAGGATGAGCTGCGCTACTGCCTGGGGACCATCCTTCCCGAGTATCGCGACAGTGAGTTCACCTGGAAGGATTTCCAGGACAAGAACAACAATGAGCTCGTTTCCATCCTTGGGAATTTCGTGCAGCGCGTGTTCGTGCTCTGCCATAAGTTCTACGGAGGTACCGTACCGGAGCCGATGGGCGGCAACGAACAGGATGTCCTCCTCTGGGCGGAGCTCAATGCCGTGCCAGCGAAGGTCGCCGATGAGGTGGACCGTTTCAGGTTCCGGGACGCACTTGCGAGCGCGATGGGCGCAGCGCGTCTTGGCAACAAGTACCTCACGGACACCGAGCCGTGGAAATTGGAGAAGAGCGATCCCGACCGCGTGCGGACGATCCTCTTCAACAGCCTGCGGATCACGGCGGCCTTGAGCGTTGTGCTCGAACCGTTCCTTCCGTTCACCGCGAGGAAGCTGCGCGCCATGCTCGGCCTGGGAGAACTGAAGTGGGACGATGCCCTGCGCGCGGGCCTCGTGAAGCCGGGTGCATCCCTTGGCGCGCCGGAACACCTGTTCAAACCCATCGACGATGTGGCCATTGCCGCGGAGGTCGATCGCCTGCATGCCAACAGACCCATGGAACCAGTGAGCACTCCCACGATCGTGCCGGGACCTTCGAAGGCCGGGTCGGCCAAGCCGAGCATTGCGTTCGATGCTTTCAGCAAGCTGGACCTGCGGGTCGGCACCATCACGGCTGCTGAACGTGTGCCCAAGGCGGACAAATTGCTGATGCTTTCGGTGGATATCGGAGAAGCGGCACCGCGTACGGTGGTCAGCGGCATCGCCCAGCACTTCACCCCGGAACAGCTCCCGGGCCAGCAGGTGGTCCTGGTGGCCAACCTGGAGCCCCGTAAAATGCGCGGCGTGGAGAGTCAGGGCATGGTGTTGATGGCCGAGGATGCCACGGGAAAGCTGCGCTTCGTGCAGCCGGTGGAGGCCATGCCGCCGGGTAGCGAGGTGCGCTAGGTCCCGCACTCAGTGTTCCACCAGCAGCTTCGCCATGAGCGCGCGCACGTACATGTGCTCGCTCCACGTGCTGATCCGATACTCGCGCATCCGCGTGAGATCGATCAGCCGGCCGAGATCCTCCGTTATCCCGAAGGCGATGGTCCTTCCCCTGCTGAAAACCATCGCGATATGCGCCAGGTCGGGCAGCACTGCCGGCACGTTCCGGGTCGGTTTGTACTGTGTCACGGCATCGTTCACGGTGGAAAGCTCCGCGCCCTTGAGGGTCGTGTGCGAGGCGTCATCGCGATGCAATTGCCAGATCAGTCTGTTGGCGGAAGTGGCGGTCTGGAGGCCATCGTTCTGCCAGCGGAACACATGAACGCTATCGATCTCCTGTGCCGTGGAGCTGATGGATGCAGATGCCAATGCGATCATTGGCCAGTACCGCAGGAAGTTCGAGGCACTTTTCGCCATGAGCGTCCGCAAGATCGCCCGGCCACATCACCGTCATGCGCGGCAGTGGCGGAACTTTCCGCCGCGGTCCTGTTCAAGCATCGACCGGACGCTAGCTTTGCGACCGTTCCTGGACCCGATGCCCCGAATCAGCGGCACCGGGTTTCGGGCATTATGCATCGATGAGTTTGACCAGCCTCGCTGACCTTCTTTCCCTCTACCGCAAGGATCCCCGCAGCGCACGTATCGCTGAAGGCCTTCGAGCGCCGGCCGCCCGCGTTCAGGTCAGTGGCGCCGTCGGTTCGTCACAAGCCCTCATCGCCACCTCGGTCATTGACCAGCTGAGCGGGGTGCATGTGTTCGTGCTCACGGACAAAGAAGAGGCGGCGTACTTCATCAACGACCTGGAGGCTTTGCGCGGCAAGGAGAAGGAGGTGCGCAAGGTGAAGGATGAGGATCTGTTCTTCTTTCCGGCTCCGTCACGTTCGCCGTATGACCCCGAAGGTCATCATGACGGTGAGCGCGTGAGCCGGACCGAAGTACTGGAGGTCTTGATGAATTGGAGGAAAGCGGAGGAAGATGAGCTGGACCCGATCCAGCGCGGGAGTTTGGTGATCGTCACCTACCCCGATGCCTTGGTGCCCCTGGTGATGGGTGGGGAGGAGATGAAGAAGAACACGCTCGCGGTGAAGCGGAACGAGGCGCTCCCCATCGATACGCTGGAGGAATGGCTCAACGCAACGGGCTTTTCGCGCGTGGAGTTCGTCTACGAACCTGGACAGTTCAGCGTGCGCGGTGGGATCGTGGATGTGTTCAGCTATGGCAGCGACAAGCCCTACCGGATCGAGCTGTACGGTGATACCGTGGAGAGCGTCCGCCGTTTCGACCCGCAGGACCAGCTCACGGTGGAACGCCTCGCCGAAGCGGTGATCGTCCCCGACCTGCAGGATGAGGACACGGCGCGGCAGCAGCTGTTCTTCGCCCAATTACCCGGGGATGCCGTGATCTGGCTGCGGGACCTGCAGGCGATCGGCGATGCAGCGACGAAGCAGCTCAAGTTGCTCGGGGAGGCCTACGCAAAGCTCCCGGAGAAGGAACAACACCCGGCCCCTGGCGATCTTCTCGCCGCGGATGGTGCGTTGATCAAAGGCATGCTGGGCTTCCGCAAGGTCTTCTGGAAGAACACGATGGACGCCGACCCTCGCGATCCGCACGCTGGCATGGTGGTCGATCTCCAGCAACGCCCGCAACCCACCTTCGCGAAGGAGTTCAAGATCCTGAGCGGCGACCTGCACAATAAGCAGAACGCCGGTTATACCAACCTGATCGCCTGCAACAGTGCCAAGCAGAGCGAGCGCCTCTACTCCATTTTCAATGATATGGAGCACGAGGTGGCCTTCACCCCGCTGGTGCTCGATCTCCACGAGGGCTTCATCGATCCCGAGTTGAAACTGGCGCTCTACACCGACCACCAGATCTTCGAACGCTACCACCGCTTCCGGCTGAAGGAAGGCTTCCGAAAGAACTCGCAGGCGCTCACCCTGAAGGAGCTCACGCAACTGAAGCCCGGCGACCTGGTGGTGCACATCGATCACGGTGTGGGCGTGTTCAGCGGTCTGGAGAGGATCGATGCCGGCGGTTCGTTGCAGGAGGCCATCCGGTTGATCTATCGCGACAACGACATCCTGTACGTGGGGATCCACAGTCTGCATCGCGTGAGCAAATACAGCGGTGAGGAGGGCGGTGCGGCGCCGAACGTGAGCAAGCTGGGCAGCCCCGCCTGGAAGAACCTGAAGGAACGCACCAAGGCCAAGGTGAAGGCACTGGCTTTCGATCTGATCAAGCTTTACGCACAGCGCAAGAGCAAACCCGGCTTCGCCTTTCAGCCGGACAACTACCTGCAGAACGAACTGGAGGCGAGCTTCATCTACGAGGACACGCCCGACCAGCTGAAGGCGACGCAGGATGTGAAGCGCGACATGGAGAAGGGGACGCCCATGGACCGTCTGGTCTGTGGCGATGTCGGCTTCGGAAAGACGGAGGTCGCGATACGCGCTGCGTTCAAGGCGGTATGTGACAGCAAGCAGGTGGCCGTGCTGGTGCCCACGACGATCCTCGCACTGCAGCATGCGAAGAGCTTCGCTGCACGCATGAAGGGATTGCCGTGCCGTATCGACTACCTCAACCGGTTCCGCAGCAGCGCGCAGCAAACGCAGATCCTGAAGGACCTGAAGGAGGGGAAGATCGACATCATCATCGGCACGCATCGGCTGGTGAGCAAGGACGTGGTGTACAAGGATCTCGGCCTGCTGATCATCGACGAGGAGCAGAAGTTCGGCGTGAACGTGAAGGATAAGTTGAAGACGCTGCGTGCGACGGTGGACACGCTCACTCTGACCGCCACGCCCATCCCGCGCACGCTGCAGTTCAGCCTGATGGGCGCGCGTGACCTGAGCATCATCAGCACCCCGCCGCCGAACCGGTATCCGGTGGCCACGATGCTCCAGCCTTATGATGAGGTGACGATCCGCGGTGCGATCGAGTACGAGCTCTCGCGCAATGGCCAGGTGTACTTCATCCACGACAAGGTGAAGAACATCGAGTTCATCGCCGGCATGATCCGCAAGCTGGTGCCGGGCGCGCGTGTGGGCGTGGGTCACGGCCAGCTGGAGGGCCACAAGCTGGAGGAGGTGATGCTCGACTTCATCGAGGGGAACACGGATGTGCTTGTGTGCACCACGATCGTGGAGAACGGCCTCGACATCCCCAACGCGAACACGATCATCGTGAACGAGGCCCAGAACTTCGGATTGAGCGACCTGCACCAGCTCAGGGGGCGGGTCGGTCGGAGCAACAAGAAGGCGTACTGCTACATGCTGGCCCCAAGCCCGCACCTGCTCCCCGACCTGTCGCGGAAACGCCTGCAGGCCATCGAACAGTTCAGCGACCTGGGCAGCGGCATCCACATCGCCATGAAAGACCTCGATATCCGGGGCGCGGGCGACCTGCTCGGTGCGGAACAAAGTGGCTTCATCAACGACATCGGCTTCGAGACCTATCACAAGATCCTGGAGGAGGCCGTACGGGAGCTGAAGACCGAACACTTCGCGGAGCTCTTCGAGGACCGGCAACTCGCACGCGGGGGCACACGTGATCAGAGCGACGATTGCATCATCGAGACCGACCTCACCATGCTGATCCCGAACAGTTACGTGAGCGAGACCGCCGAGCGCCTCGCGCTCTATCGCCGCCTTGACGATATCAAGGACGAAGCGGAACTGCAGAAGTTCTCGACGGAGGTCACCGATCGCTTCGGCCCCATACCGCAACTGGTGAACGAACTCCTGGAAGGCATCCGTTTGCGGTGGTTGGGCCAGCTCATGGGCCTGGAGAAGATGGTGCTGAAGAAGGGCACGCTCATCGGCACCTTCATCGCGAACCAGAAGCATCCCTTCTTCGAAGGCGACGGCTTCCAGGCCGTACTGCGCGCTGTGCAGACGCAGCCGCGTCGGTTCAAGGTCTACGAGAAAGCGGGTACGCTGCGCATCAGCGTGCAGGACGTGAAGAACATCGAAGGGGCGAAGGCAGCGCTGGCCTCGGTGGTGGGCGTCTTGGTGGCATGAGAGGCACCCTTCTCCTCCTGGCGTTTGGCATAGCCGCGTTGGCAACCGGCCAATTCGCGCCGCTTGGCGCCCGATGGAGCTACGGCAGCGACCTGGGTCCTTTCATGCTTACCGTGTCCGGCGATACAGTGATCGACGGACAGCTCTGTTCCAGCATCGAAGGTCCGTGGGACGGTGCGTGCTACCCCACGCGTGCCTATATGTTCCAAACCGGCGACCAGGTCTTCTTCTCATCTCCTGCCGTGCCGAACCCGGATCCCGTGCTGCTCTATGATTGGAGCAAACAGGCCGGTGAAAGCTGGGACATCGAGCTGGTGCCGGGAGACTCCAGCGTGGTCCTGACCTACCATGTACTGGCCACGGGCACGATCGACATCAATGGCGTGGTGGGACGCACACAACAGGTGTCCATGTCCGACAACCACGACACCATGTGGGTGTATACCAGCGGCACCTTGATCGAGGGTATCGGCGACCTGCACTACCTCTTCCCGTGGCTCGTTCCCTGGTGCGACGCCATCGTGGCCGATCCGCTCTTGTGCTATACCGATGATGTGATCGGCACTTTTCTGGGACCAGGCGGGGAAGATTGCAACCTGAACACGGGCATACCGGCAGTGGAACAAGCAGTTTCCGGAGCGTGGTTCCCATCGTTGGTGGAAGCAGGCGTTCCGACTCGCATCCGATCAGCCGATCTTGCTTCCGGAAATTTGGACGTGTTCGATCCGACAGGACGGCGGGTGACAACGATCCGCGCGAACGCAGGTCAGGCCGAGCTGATGCTGAGCACCGCAGGTTGTTACATGCTCCGATGGGAAGAGGGTGGCCGGATGCGGAGCCAGCGAATCATCGTTCATCGCTAGCGCAGAACGCTTCAAGCAGCGCCTTCCTGCTTCGGGGCGCCCTCCAGTTCCTCGATCGTCCTCTTCGCCGCCTCCAGCCTCACCCGGTTGTTCTTGCTCACGAGCATGTTCGTGATCCGCTTCTAACGTTCCTCCAGTTCCTTGTCGATCATGGCCTGAAGGTCCACGATGCGTTTCTCGATGCTCTTGTACTGACCCAGCATGAAACCACGGATGAAGATGTTCGTGCGCAAGAACCCCTTGAACGACGTGTTGTCCATCAGGGCTTCAGCATCCACTGGGCGACCGCTTACCCACACCGTGTCGACCACCACGTTCTCGTGGATCAATGGTAGGCCCTGTTCCAACTGGAGCTTTAGGTCCGCATCCATTTCCACATCATGCAGATAACGATAGCGGTTCGAGTAGAGCGCAGTGATCAACAGCCGCAGACTGTCGTTCCGCACCAGGTTGAAGCCAATGCTCTTGAGGTTGTCGTACGCGGCCAGGTTCGTGGTGAGGGTGGTGTTGCCCCAGATGTTCCCGTAGTGCACCCGCATCGTATCCACGAACGCCGTTCGCTCCGAGAGTTGCTTCAGCACGGCCTGGTTGCCGCGCAGGAAGCGTGCGTTCGCGTCGATGTTGTAACGGCAATCCCTAAGGTCCGATGCAAGGTTCCTGTGCATCTCACGCAGCAGCTTCACTTCCTTGATCGCGTCCTTGCGGTCATCGTTCCAGTTCTGGACCCATAAGGCGAGCAGCACACCCACCATCACCATGATGACTTCCCCGATGCCGCTGGAAAGCACACGGAACAGACGGTGCTCTGGACCAAAATTGCTACGGAGCGTTTTCAGCAGGCTCATTCGTCAATATGCGTTCGTGTCTTGTGGTCTTCCCTCCAACTCTTCGATCGTCCTCCTCGCCGCCTCCAACCGCACCCGGTTGTTCTTGCTCACGAGCATGTTGGTGATCAGCTTCTCCATGCGGTGGTGAAGCGGGATCAGCAAACCGGCGATGGCGGCCATACACAGCAGCATGAAGATCGGCGAGTGGTTGGTGAAGCGATCAAGGAACGGGCGTAGGCATACGGGTCACTTCCTGGATCGGTGATGATGTTGGAGCGCTGCGCCCAGTAAAGCGCCGAATCCGGCTTGCCCATCAGGCGATAGCAATCGCTGAGGTGGCAGCAGGTGCGATTGGTCTGATAGTCCGACCGCACATTCGTGAAGGCGAGCTTCAGCAATTGCAGCGCGCGGGGCAGATCGCCCAGGGACTTGTATACCGTGGCGATCTGCTTCTGTGCCGTGCCGATGAGCTCCGGACTACCGGACCGTTGTGCATAGTCCAAGCCCTGGTAGAAGTACTTCAGCTGCAAGGCGGCGTCCGCCGATCCGTTGAGCGCATCGCCAACGTGGTTGGAGGCCGTGGAGAGCAGGCTGTCAAGACCGAGCTGTTCCGCCAGTTCCATGGTCTCCCGGGAGGTGACCCTGACCTCCTCCTTCAACCCGCGGTTGAAACAGGCAGCACCATGATTGGCACTGATGAAATACCGCTCGATCAGCGGGCGCGACTTGTCATGGCGGGTGTCGAGGGAATCATACCGGGCCTTGTACTGATAGGTCTGGGCGCTGGCGGTGTAAGTCACCAGGAACAGCAGCAGGAGAAAGAGCCAAAAGGGTGGGGTGCTCCGAGATCCGGGGTCGTGCGGCATGGGAGGGCGGATGGGTAAAGATGGGTGGTACCGGCCATTCGGGAACAGGTGGAAGTCGGAGGTAGCGACCACGTTCCGGCAAAGGCTGTACATGGGACATGTGCCATGGGAGGCGGCGTTCGGTGTATCATCATCGTCTATTGTTCCGGGACCCACCAAAATCCACACATGCGAGCACCACTACTCACCCTTGCGCTTTGCGCGACCGCGCTCTGTTCCGCCCAGACCTTCGCCCCGATCGGCGCGAAATGGACCTACGAGCAACACTTCGCCTTCACGGGTGATAGTGCCCTCGTTACGATCGAAAGCGTGGCCGATACGGTGCTCCAAGGCAAGGCCTGCAAGGTCTTGGACGTGACCGGAAGCATCTATTGCACCCAGGCCTACCGCTATGTCTACGCCTCGAACGACACGGTCTATTTCTGGGACCCGACGTGGGGCGCGTTCTCGACCTTGTACATCCTTGATGCAACGCTCTGGCAATCGTGGGACATGCACGTATCGGCCTCGGGCATCACGCAGACGGCGGGTGTGACCTGCAGCGCTGTCTCCACCACCGTCATCGACGGCGTTCCCCTACGCACGCTTGGCCTCATCGTGGATGTTCCAGGGTTGTACTACTTCGGTACGGGCAACGTGATCGAACGCATCGGGGACCTGCGTTACCTGTTCCCGTGGATGAGCCCCGTGTGCGATGGGGACTACATCACCGCGCTGCGCTGCTACGAGGACCCCGACATCTCCTGGGTGAACCCGCTCTTCGCACAATGTGAGTTGGGCATGCGCGTGAACGAGATCGCCACCAGCCCCGGCTTCTTCGTCTCTCCCACGCTCGTGGATATCGGGCAGGTGATCACGGTCTCATCCCTCGACCCCGCCACCCGCAGCATCGAGGTGCGCGACGCATTGGGCCGATCGGTCGTGTCGCGCAACATGGTGAACGGGAGGACTGAGTTGAACTTGAGCACCGCCGGGTCCTACACCATTTGCGCGCTGTCGGATGGACGAGAACAGGTCCAGCGCGTGATGGTGCGATAGCGGGAATAGCTTAGCACCGTGCCACACGTTGACGCGGATCGCTACCGCATCGATCTCCGGTTCCTCGAAGGGCCACGCCCGCGCTGGAAGGAACTACGCAGCATCTTCAGCATCGCGGGGGAGTTCATCTACGGCTTCCGCAAGCTGCATTTCGTCGGCCCCTGTGTCACCTTCTTCGGCAGCGCCCGCTTCAAGGAGGATCATCCGTACTACATCGCCACGCGCGAGATCGCGCGGCGTATCGGGCAGGTCGGTTTCGCGATCATGACCGGTGGTGGACCGGGGCTGATGGAGGCCGCCAATCGGGGTGCGCGTGACGCCGGCACGACCTCCGTCGGCTGCAACATCGTGCTGCCGCATGAGCAGGATCCGAACCCTTACCTGGACGTCAGCCTCACCTTCGACCGCTTCTTCGTCCGGAAGGTGCTCCTGGTGAAGTACAGCATGTGCTTCGTGGTGATGCCCGGCGGTGCCGGAACGGTGGATGAGCTCTTCGAAGCCATCACCCTGATCCAGACGGGCAAGGTCCGGGACTTCCCGATCCTGCTCTACGGCCGCACCTATTGGGCCCCTATGCTCGAGCAGATCGACCGGATGGTGGATGCCGGGACGCTGGGCAAGGAGGAACTCCGGTTCGTTTTCGTGGCCGACAGCGTGGACGAGGCCGTGGCGCTGCTCAAGGACCGGCTGGTGCTCATGTGGCAGCAGGCCAAAGGCAGCAAGGAGGGACCCAAGTGGTGGTTCCTGGAGAAGTCCCGCACGACCAGCCCCAGCTAACGGTTCCTTAACGATCGATCAAGGCCCCAGTAATGGGGTCCAGGGACTTTTGCGGCGCGAACGGCCCGTCAAGCCGGAAGCGCTCAAGATGTACCGCAACCTCAGTCTCCTCCTCCTGCTTTCCGCCCCGGCGCTCTTCGCGCAGAAGGGGTCGATCAGCGGGTCCATCACGGCCATGGAGAACGGCCGCCAGGAACCACTGCCTTTCGTGAACGTGACGGTGGTGGGCACCACGCTCGGTGCCGCGACCGATCTCGACGGGCACTACACGATCCCCGTCGAAGCCGGGACCTATCAACTGGCGGTGAGCTACGTGGGATACGAGCCGATGGAGCGGACGGTGACCGTGGACGCGTGGCAGAGCGTGAGCCTGGACCTGGAACTGCAAAGCCGCAGCGTGCAGATGAAGGTGGCCGAGGTGGTGGGCGAACGCCGGACAGAGTCCGAGACCGCCGTGGTGATGGAGACCCGCCAGAGCCAGCAGGTGGTGAACGGGGTGGGCCGCCAGCAGATCGCGAAAAGCCAGGACCGCACAGCGAGCGACGTGGTGAAGCGGATCCCCGGTGTGACGGTGGTCAACGACCGCTTCGTGATGATCCGCGGTCTTGCCGATCGCTACAACACCGTGCTCCTGAACGATGTGACCGCACCGAGCCTGGAGCCGGACAAGCGGGCGTTCAGCTTCGACCTGATCCCCAGCGGCGCTCTGGACCGTGTGATGATCTACAAGACCGGTGCTCCCGAACTGCCGGGTGAGTTCGCCGGTGGGGTAATCAAGATCGGCACCCTGAGCGTTCCCCAGCAGAACGAGACCAAGGTGGGCTATGGTGCGGGCGTCCGGCTGGGTACCACGTTCCAGCCGTTCCACCAGGACCAGGGAAGCAGCACGGACTTCCTCGGTTTCGACAACGGCTTCCGCACGCTGCCGGACGATTTTCCCGGCCGCCTGTCGAACGTCACCGATCCGCAGCAGCTGGCGCGATTGGGCCGCGAACTGCCCAACAACTGGACGGCCACCGAAGGCACCGCCATACCCGATCAGCGTTTCGGCTTGATGATCGCCCGTCGCTTCGGGAAGGAAGGCGGGAATACCTACGGAAGCGTCAATTCGGTCGACTATTCGAACACGTCCGTCTCTTACGACGCGAAGACCTACAACTACAACGCCTACGATCCCGAGGCGCAGCGTAGCGACACCATTTACAAATACAACGACAACGAGAACATCCACACCGCCCGTGTGAGCGTGCTCTCCAACTGGACCGCCCTGCTCGGCAAGCGGACCAAGCTGGAGTTCCGCAACCTGTTCAACCAGATCGGCGAGAACCGCAGCACCCTGCGCACCGGCCAGAGCCTCGAAGAGGGTTTCGATGTGCGCAACTACGCGTTCCGCTGGCAGCAACGAACGATCTATAGCGGGCAGGTGCACGGCTCCCACGAGCTCTCCGACAGAACGGACAGGCTGGAATGGACACTGGGCTACTCAAAGGCCCTAAGCAAGGAGCCGGACCTGCGCCGCATGCGCACAACCCGCGACATCGAGCAGACGGACAGCGACGAGCCGTTCCAGCTCGTCATTCCGCCCACGGCCTCAACGCTCGATGCAGCGCGGTTCCATAGCGATCTGGACGAGGCGGTGGTCACCGGGCGCGTGGACTACGAACATGGGTGCAGCAAGCCCGATGCGAAAGTGGAGACCACTGTGCGTGGTGGGTTGTTCGGGGAGCGCAAGGACCGGACCTTCGCCGCGCGCTGGATGTCCTTCACCCGCGCGAACATCGCCACCTTCGACCAGTCGCTGCCCTACCGGCCGCTGGACGAGGTGTTCGCCGATGAGAACATCAACCCGACGACGGGTTTCGAACTGGAAGAAGGCACCAACCCCAGCGATCGCTACACCGCGGCGAACACGCTGATGGCCGGTTACGCCGGGGCCACGCTCGTGTTCAACAAGCTCGTCACCCTCAGCGGCGGCGTCCGGGTGGAGCACAACACCCAGGAGCTGAGCAGCGCCACCTTCGGTGGTGACCGCATCAATGTCGACAACACCGTGACCAGTGTGCTGCCCTCCTTGAACGCCAGCCTGAACCTGACCGAGCGTTCCCTGGTGCGCGTGGCGTGGAGCAACACGGTGAACCGTCCGGAGTTCCGCGAACTGGCACCTTTCAGTTTCTATGACTTCAGCTTCAACAACGTGCTCTACGGCAACCCTGATGTGCAGGTGGCCACGATCATGAACCTCGATGCGCGCTGGGAGTTCTATCCGAGCGCGAGCGAGATGATCAGTGTTGGTGCGTTCTACAAGGACTTCACCGATCCGATCGAGATGTTCTTCGTGCCCGGGACCGGCAGCGGCGGTACGCGCAACTTCACCTACGGCAATGCCGACAACGCGCAGAGCCTGGGCGCCGAGGTCGAGATCCGGCGGTCGTTGAACGGGATCTTCCACCAGGGTCACCTGAGCCACCTGGGTGTGCTGCTGAACGCGACGATCATCCAGAGCAAGGTGGATCTCGGGGCTGCCGCGGTGGGCCAGGAGCGCAACCGCCCGATGACCGGTCAGAGCCCCTACGTCGTGAATGGAGGCCTGTACTACGCGGACACGGAGCATAAGCTGCAGTACAATGTGCTCTACAACATCTTCGGTCGTCGCCTGTTCGCGGCCGGCACGTACGGCACCCCGGACATCTATGAGATGCCCCGCCACTCGCTGGATGTGACCTTGACGAAGGGCCTGGGTGAACACTTCGAGATCAAGCTCGGCGCGCAGGACCTGTTGAACCAGGAGACGCTGCTGCAGCAGGACAGCGACGCCAACGGGAGCATCGAACCCACGGACGAGCGCATCCAGAGCTACAAGCGCGGGACCTACCTCACTGCGGCCGTCGGCTTCACCTTCTGATCCGATCATCCTTCACGGAGCCCCCGCAGCACGGGGGCTTCGCGTTCTGGGGCTTAACGAAACCTTAAGCCGACGAAACGATCGGATAAGATCCACGGAAGTTGCAGCTAACGCTGTCAAGCTCTCTTCGCACCGTGAAAAACAACCTGTTCGACATGAACCTTGTGAAGAAGAACCTGACCTCCCTGCTGCTGCTCGGAGCGATCATCGCCGTGACCCCCGCATGCAAGAAGAAGGAGGGCTGCACGGACCCCACAGCCACCAACTATGACCCGGATGCCGACAAGGACGATGGCTCCTGTCAGTATGCAGGTACGGACGGCAATGTGGTCACCGTGAACACCAACATCGCCGTGAACACCACGTGGAGCGCGACCAAGACCTACAAGATCTACGGCTTCGTCGAGGTCGAATCAGGTGCGGTGCTCACCGTTGAACCGGGAACGGTGATCATGGGTGACAAGAACACCAAGGGTACGCTGATCGTGAACCGCGGTGCCCAGCTGATCGCGGAAGGCATGGCGAGCGATCCGATCGTCTTCACCAGCGCACAAGCAGCTGGCAGCCGTGCCCCCGGGGATTGGGGCGGCATCATCATCTGCGGTCGCGCCCCGATCAATCTGCCCGGCGGGACCGGGGTGGTGGAAGGTGGCGTGGAAGCCGTGTTCGGTGGCACCGATGCAGCTGACAACAGCGGTCGCATCCGGTACGTGCGCATTGAATACCCCGGTATCGCGTTCCAACCGAACAATGAGATCAACGGCCTCACGCTTGCTGGCGTGGGCAGTGGAACGGAGATCGATCACGTCCAAGTGAGCTACAGTGGCGATGACAGTTTCGAGTTCTTCGGTGGCACGGTGAACGCGAAGAACCTCGTGGCGTTCGCCGGTCTGGATGATGACTTCGACATGGACAACGGCTACAGCGGCCACGTGCAATTCGGCGTGGTGCTGCGCGACCCGAACCAGGCCGATGCATCCGGTTCCAACGGACTGGAGCACGACAACGACGCCAGCGGTACGAGCGCGACGCCATACACCACCCCGGTACTGACCAATGTGAGCGTGTTCGGTCCCCAGGCCACGCCCGGGACCACCATCAACGCCAACTTCAAGCGCGCAGCGCACCTTCGCCGCAACACGCACAGCCGCGTGTTCAACAGCGTGTTCGCCGGCTTCCCCACCGGCTTGCTGATCGACGGCAGCGCCGCCGAAGCGAATGCGGACGCCGGTGACCTGAAAGTGAAGAACTGCGTGTTCAGCGCGATGGGCACCTTGACATCCGTCGCCTCCGGCAGCACGTGGGATATCGCTGCGTTCTTCACCAACAACGGCAATACCAGCTACACCGACAACACCTCCCTCGGTGTGAACGACCCGTTCAACCTGAGCGCCCCGAACTTCCTGCTCAGCGGTGGAAGTCCGCTGGCCTCGGGAGCGGTGTTCAGCGATACCGACCTGAGCGACCCGTTCATCAGCTCCGTTGCCTACAAGGGCGCCTTCGGCTCGGACAACTGGACGGCGGACTGGTGCAACTGGACGCCACAGAGCACGACCTACTGAGCAGCGGTACATCGCTCAGACGACAGCGGAGGCCCCGAGCGATCGGGGCCTTTCGCTGTTCAGGCCATGACGGCACGCAGGCCGGCGATGACCACGGCGTATCGCGCGGCCTTTCCAATGAGCATGAACGCCGCCACGGGCAGCACACGGACGCGCAACACACCCAACGCAAGCGCGATCACATCACCGATGATCGGTGTCCAACAGAGCAGCGCGGCCCACGACCCATGCCGGCGGATGAGCTGCTGCCAGCGCTCGACCTTGCCTGGATCCGTCCGAACCCACCGCGCAATGGTGGCCGCATCACCAAGCCGACCGATGCCGTAGGTGGTCAGGCCACCCAGCCAGTTCCCGAGCGAGGCCACCAGCAACAGGATGCCGCCGCTCCAGGGTCCCAACGTCGCGGCCGCCAGCACCAGTTCTGAACTGAACGGTACGATCGTCGCGGCGAGGAAGCACGCGAAGAACAGGCCCCACAGGCCCGATGCCTCGAACCAGGGCGATAGTTCCGCCATCAGGGCTCGTCCTCCAGGAGCGCGATCAATCGGTCCGGATGATCGGTGATGATGGCGTCGACGCCGATCGCGAGCATCTTCCGGATATCGGCTTCGGTGTTCACGGTCCACACGACCAGTTCGATATCCCGTTGGTGAAGGGCATCGGATAAGGGTCGGTCGGCCAGCTCGAACGCGGGGCTGTAGATGGCCGGGGTGAATGAAAGCCGGGCGAGGTTGGCGGTCAGGCCCTCTGCGTTGTCCACCAGGAGCGCGATGCGTGTGTTGGGGTCGATACGATGCACTTCTTCAAGGACCGCAGGGTCGAACGATTGGATGATGCAACGCTCGCTGATGCTGAGCTCATCGATCGTCCGCATCACAATCCTGGCGAACTCCTCGGGCCTAGGCTGGAAGACACCATAGAGAGCGGGGTCGCTTTTGATCTCGATGTTGAAGTGCGGTGAGGCCAGGGCGTTCTCGCCGGCGAAGGCGTCGCAGGCATCCACGACAACGGAAAGAAGGGGCTTGTTCGCCGACACCGACTCACGTTCCGGGTGCTCCGGGTCCTCCACGCTGCCACAATCGTAGAGCAGCAGGTCGGCCGTGGTCATGTGGTAGATGTTCAGGCTGCGCTCCTGTTCAGCGGTGATCGGAAGGCCCGCGCTGTCCAGACACTTGGTGTGGTCCATCCAGGGTTCATGGCTCACCACCACCTCGCCATCGCCGTTGATCACGACATCCATTTCCAGCCAGTCGCAGCCGAGCTGAACGGCCTTCTCGAAGGCAGCCACGGTGTTCTCCGGCAGCAGGCCGCGGCATCCTCGATGGCCATGCACTTCCGGGACCTGGTTCGCGCTCGGCATGTTGCACGCGAAGCAAATGCACAAGAGCGCTACGGACAAGCGATGATCAGCGTGCATGGGGATGGTCGTGGAGGATCTTTGTTGCGAGCACCTCGGCCATCTTGCGCGCGCCTTCGTGGGTGACCCCGGCGATGTGCGGAGTAACGACGACACGGTCGGAGCGGAGCAGCCGCTCCAATACTCCTGTTCCAGGATCCGGGTCCAGCCCGCTGAGATCGGGTCTCTCCTGCTCCAGCACATCCATTCCTGCCCCGAGCACCTTCTCGCTGGCGATCCCCTCAGCCAGCGCCACGGTGTCCACAAGCGCGCCGCGTGCGGTGTTGATGAGCCAGAAGGGGTGGGCCATCCTCGCGATGAAGGAGGCGTCCATCATATGGCGTGTCTCTGCATTGAGCGGCAGGTGCAGGCTGATCACGTCGCACGTATCCTGGAGGTGCTCAAGGTGCGCCTCTTCGACGAAAGCCGGGGCGTAGCCCTTCTTGTATTTGTCGTATGCGAGGATACGAACACCGAACCCTTGCAACCGTTCTGCGAAGGCAGAGCCCATGTGCCCGTAACCGATGATGCCGACCGTGCGGCTGTGAAGTTCGAACCCGCGGTTCGCCTCGCGGGGCCATTCACCCCTGCGTGTGGCCGCTGTCGCTGGAAGCGCCTTCTTCAACAGCATGAGCAGCAACAGCAGGGTCGTTTCGCCAACGCCATCGCGATTGCCTTCCGGGGAACTGAAGACGCGGATGCCACGCGTCGCGCACGCCGCTGCATCGATGTTCTCGCGACCTGAACCTGCACGGGCGATGAACCGGAGCCGGGGCATGAACGCCAGCAGGTGGGCGTCCACACGACCGCTGCGGACGACCAAGCCCTCACAATCGTGCAATGCATCGAGGCGGTCGTAATGCCCTTCCACGCAAACGTGACCTGCCGCGCTCAGCTGCTCGCGAAGCACGGGATGAACATGATCGAGGAGGGCGATCTTCACAGCAGTATCCCGGCGAGGAAGAACGAGGTGATGGTGAAATAGATGACCAGGCCGGTGATGTCCACGACGGTGGCGACAAAGGGAGCACTGCTCACCGCTGGATCGAGCCCGAGCCGTTTCAGGATCAACGGGAAGAGGGAGCCGATGAGGTTGCCCCAGAGCACCACGCCCAGCAATGAACAGCCGACCGCCGCACCGATGAGCACCCAGTGTGGGCCGTAGATGTTGGTGAATTGGCTGTACAGGGCGACGCGTGAGAACCCCACGATGCCCAGCACCATCCCGAGCGTGAGACCGACGCTGGTCTCGCGACGAACGATGCGCCACCACTCGTTCACACTGACGTCACCTGTCGCCAGGGCCCGGCAGATGAGCGAAGAGGCCTGTGAGCCCGTGTTGCCGCCGGAGGAGATGATCATCGGTACGAACAATGCGAGCACCACGGCCTTGGCGATCTCGTCCTCGAAGAAGCTCATGGCGGTTGCGGTGAACCCTTCGCCGATCAAGAGCACCACCAGCCAGCCGGCGCGCTTCTTCACCATCTCCCACAGACTGCTGCTGCTGTAGCTGTAGTCCAGGGCTTCCATACCCCCCATCTTCTGTACGTCCTCGGTGCCCTCCTCCCGGATCACGTCCACAACGTCGTCGATGGTGATGCGGCCGAGGAGCCTGCCCCGCTCATCGACCACGGGCACCACCACCAGGTCATACTTCGCCATGATCTTCGAGACCTCCTCCTTGTCCGTATCGGCCTTCACGCTGATCGCGTCGGGATCGTAGACCTCCTTCACCGGCGTGCGCAAGCTGGTGATCAGCATTTCCTTCATCGCGATGGTCCCGACGAAACGGTCCAGATCGTCCACGACATTGATCACATAGACGTTCTCGATGTCGTCGGCATGCTTGCGCAGTTCCTTGACACAATCGAGCATGCTGGCCCCAATGTCCACCTTGACCAATTCTTTGGCCATCAGGCCACCGGCCGTGTTCTCGTCGTAGGTGAGCAGTTCCGCGATCTCGCTCTTCAGCTCACTGTCGTCGATGTTGGCCAGTACCTCCTGCTGCACATCCTCGGGCAGTTCGGCGAGCACGTCCGCCGCGTCGTCCGAGTCGAGCTGTTCGATCACCTCTTCAGCGATCTCCTTGCCGCTCAACGAGGCCAGTAGCGTCTCGCGTCGATCCTCGGGCAGCTCGGTGATCACCTCTGCGGCGATCTCGTGGTCGAGCAGCTGGTAGATGTATCCGGACTCGGTGGCGTCGACGCGGTCAAGGACCTCGGCGATGTCCGCGGGGTGGAGCTGGCTGACCTCATTGCGCAGGGCCTCGTCCTTCCGCTGTGCGACGAGGTCCTGGATCCGCTCCAGGTGCGTGCGTGAGAGGTTGAAGGCCACGGTGAGGGCGCCGTCCGCCGTGTGCTGAACGAAGCCGCGCGAAACTACGCAGATGCCTTGTCCGATGCGGCTTCTGCGAGTGCGATGAAGTCCGAAACAGAGAGCTGCTCCGCGCGTTTGGAGGCATACGGCTCGGGCACACCGGTCGAGAGACCGGGGAAGGAGCGCAATGCGTTGTGAAGTGTCTTGCGCCGCTGGTTGAAAGCCATCTTCACCAGGGCATTGAACACACGTTCATCGCAGGCCAGGCGCTGCACGCTGTTCCTGCGCATACGGATCACGGCCGAACGGACTTTGGGCGGTGGGATGAAGGAGCCGGGCTCCACATTGAATAGCGGTTCGATGTCGTACCAGGCCTGGGCCAGCACGCTGGTGATCCCGTAGGTCTTGCTGCCGGGCGATGAACGGAAGCGGTCGGCGACCTCCTTCTGGAACATGCCCACCACCTCCATGCAACGGTCGCGATGCTCCAGCACCTTGAAGATGATCTGCGTGCTGATGTTGTAGGGGAAATTGCCGACCACGGCGAACGGACCATCAACAACGGTGCTGGGGTCCACCTTGAGGAAATCGGTTTCCAACAGCCGCAGACCCGGGTAGGTGGCCCGCAGGAAGAGGGCGGCTTCCGCATCGAGCTCGATACAGGTCAGCTCGAGATCGGTCCGGGCCAGCAGGTGTTCGGTGAGCGCACCGGTCCCCGGTCCCACCTCGATCGCGTGGCGGTATCCGCCATGCAGGGTCAGGTTATCCGCGATGCGGCGTGCGATGGACGCCTCCTTGAGGAAGTGCTGGCCGAGGTGCTTCTTGGGCCGGACCACGGTCAAGCGGTATGCACCACCTCCAGCAAGGTGCGGAACGCGGCGAAGTGGCCCGCATACCGCTGCTGTGTTTCGGCCTGCAGGCGCGCGGCATGCTCGTCCCGATAGCGTTCATACGTGGTCATGTCCGCGCAACTGTACTGGATGGCGTAAGTGAAGCCCTCGTCGTCGCCCAACACCCGCGCCATGCGGTGGTCCAGGAAAAGGCCCGTGGCCATGACATGTGGGATGTGCTCCTCCTTCATCCAGCGCAGCCATGCATCGTGCACCTCGGCATCGATGTTGATCGTCACGTTGTAGATGATCATGGGCTCACGCCATCGATCAGGAAGCGTTCCTCCGGCGTGGATGGATCAGCATGGTCCCCGCGCAATGTCCGGAAGCGTTCCCGCGCCTCCGGAACGAAAATGCTCCCGGACTGTTCGAACAGGAGTTTCTCGTAATACGACTTCGCCTTCTCCGGATCGTTCAGGCGTTCCTCGTAGAGCTTGCCAAGGTCGAGGAGGGCATTGTCCACCAGGATGTCGAGGGGATACAGCTCGAGGACCTTTTCCAGATAGGCGGCCGCTTCCGTGAATTGGTGCCGCGCGCTGGCGATGTTGTAGCGCTGGTAGAGGATGTCATCCCCCAGGCTGTGCATGGGGAAAGCGCGGTCGAGACTGTCCAGGATGCCGATGGCCTCGGGGTACCGATGCTGGAAGGTGAGGAGTTGTGCCTGCGCATAGAGGCTCAGGGGAACGCTGTTGCTGTCCGCGCCGAGATTGTCACTGATCAGCAGGCTCAGCTCCATCGCATCGTTCGCGATGAGCTTCGACGTGCTGGTCTTCAGCACATCGAGCTGGGCAAGGGCCCACAACATGTCGCCGGAATAGAAGGAGACCTTCGCATTGCGCAGGCGCGCTTCATTGCCGATGACGTCGTACTTGAAATCCAGGTCCACCTGGGAGAAGAGGAGCGAGGCTTCCCAGATGTCGCCGCCGAGCACGTGCACGTCGCCGAGAGCGAGCTTGTATGCGGCCTGCTTCTGGACGTCCAGGCCCGGCATGGCGATGGCTTCCTCCAGCAATGCGATTGCGCCCGGGCTGTCGTTCAAATAGTACGCCCTGAGCAGCGCGTAACCTTCGAGCAATTTGGCCGATGCCGGGGTCCGCCCCAGTTCCGCCAGCGCCTGTTCGTACAACGCCTTCAATTGTTCCAGCTCTTCCGGAGGAGGCTCGCTCTGGTCCATCACCTTGTCATGCATCGCCTGCACCATGCTCATGCGGGCGGGATAGTAGGAGGCCCGTTCCTTCCCGAGACTGGTCACGTACTCGTAACATTTGACCGCGGTCCCGTAATCCTTGTTGGCGAGGGCGATATCACCGAGCTCCATCAGGCGGCGTCCACCCTCACCCAGGCGCTTATCCAGCGCCTTGCTCTGCACCATCGCACTGGTCATGTCCTTCTGCTGGATGTACATCCAGATGAGCAGCTCGGGGAAGATCGTCTTGTCCGGTTCCTTCTGGATGCGCCGCAGCAGTTCGGTACGGAGCACCTCGCTCCGCTCATCGCGTTTCTCGAAGTCGATGTAACGGCTCAGGCTGTTCTGCACGCTCTGGATGTACCCCTCGTTCTGGCTCAGCACATCCATGAAACCACGCGTCATCCCGGGTACATCACCCTTCGCAGCATACAGGTTCGCGATCTCATAGCTGAAGCTGGTGCCATCCTTCACCGATCGCTGCCCGCGCTCATATGCTTCAAGTGCAAGATCCAGCTCGTTCGCACGGGTGAAGGCGTTGGCCACTTGGCGTACCCGGTTCGGATCGGAGGTCAGCAGCTTCAACGCCTTTTCGTACTGCTGTCGGGCCTTGTCCGCGTCGCCCATCTCCTTGTACAGGGAACCGAGGTCCACGGCATAGCGCGGATCGTCGGTCCTGCGTTGCTGATCCCGGGCGATCTTCTCCGCCTCGTCGTAGCGCTTCAGTGCCGAATAACTTTTGAAGAGCTGCTCATAGTAGTACGGCGTAGGCTGCTTCTTGTAGAGCTTCTCATAGTAGAGCACCGCACGCTCGAAATCGCCCTGTTGGAAATACTGTGCTGCGAGCTGTTCATCCGTCCCGGTCTGGGCATGGACCGGCTCCAGGAAGGCCCCGGACAGGCAGACGAACGTGAGCAGGAGGAGCCGGCGCATGGTCAAGGGGCGGTCGAAGTGCTGTCCGCTGTCATCAGCGAATCGACCTTCATGTGGTAGCGATCCCATTCCCGCTGGGCGGTGTTCGCGCTCGAGCGGAGAACGTCGATGCTTGAGCTCAATTGCCGCAGCACCAGCCTTTCCTGGCCGAAATAGGTCTCCTTGGGATTGTCCGGCAACAGGCCGCGATCCACGTCATGACGCAGATCGTTCAATTGCTCGCGTGAATACGCCAGTTCCTTCTCCATTTCGCCATGATGCCGGATCACGCGGCCCAGCGACTTCGACATCGCCCGATGGTAGTTCCCAAGGATCATGGCGCGTTCGCGGTCAAGCGTGTCCGCGAACTGTGCCTCGATCCATGAGCGCTGGCCCCCGAACACCGAATCCATCCGTTGGTACACCCGCAGATCGATCGCGTTCACGATCGTCGTGAGGCTGTCCGTGGTGGTCAACAGACTGTCGATCGCCGCCACCCTGGCCGGATCGCCCGGACGGCAGGCCTGCTGCGTGACACCCGTGAAAAGCAGGGCGCTGATCGAGAGGATCGGGGCGAGCTTCATGAACGGATGATATCGAACCCGGTGTACGGTTGCAGGACCTTCGGCACGCGGATGCCCTCGGACGTCTGGTTGTTCTCCAGCAGTGCCGCCACGATCCGTGCCAGGGCCAGCGCACTGCCATTGAGGGTGTGGGCCAGCCGCGGCTTCTTCTGTTCGTCCCGGTAACGCAGTTTCAGACGGTTGCTCTGGAAGGTCTCGAAGTTGCTGATGGAGCTCACTTCCAACCAGCGTTTCTGGGCACCCGCGTAAACCTCCATGTCATAGGTCATCGCGCTGCTGAAGCCCATGTCACCACCGCAGAGCAGCAGCTGGCGGAAGGGGAGTTCGAGCGCGCGCAACAGTCCTTTCACATGCTCGACCATCTCCTCGAGCACGGCATAGCTGCGATTCGGGTGCTCGATGCGCACGATCTCCACTTTGTCGAACTGGTGCACCCGGTTCAGGCCGCGGACGTCCTTGCCGTAGCTGCCGGCCTCGCGCCGGAAGCAGGGCGTGTAGCCCACCATCTTCACCGGCAACGCGGCAGGATCGAGGATCTCATCGCGGTACAGGTTGGTGATGGGTACTTCAGCGGTGGGGATCAGGTAGAGGTCGTCCGCGGTGGCGTGATACATCTGGCCCTCCTTGTCGGGCAACTGGCCCGTACCGAAAGCCGAGGCCGCGTTCACCATGTGTGGTGGAATGATCTCCCGGTAACCGGCGGCGATGGCCTTGTCCAGGAAGAAGCCGATCAACGCACGCTGCAGGCGGGCGCCCTGCCCACTATAGACCGGGAACCCCGCCCCGGTGAGCTTGACGCCAAGGTCCATGCTGAAGAGACCGTATTGCTCACCGAGCTCCCAGTGTGGTTTGGCCATTGCACCGAGTTCGGGAAGTGTGCCCTCCTGGACCACCACCGTGTTCTCCTCGGGTGTCCGGCCTTCGGGCACCCGGGCTTGGGGCACGTTCGGGATCGTGCAGAGGTGTTCGTGCAGGGCCTTCTCGGCCGCATCGAGCTTCTCCTTGAGCACCGCGTTCGCGGCCTTCAATTCGGTGGTACGCGACCGCGCCTGCTCGGCTTCGGCCTTCTGCCCGGACTTCATCAACTCCCCGATCTTCCGGCTGAGCTCGTTCAACTCGGCGAGGCGGCCGTCGAGCTCGGCCTGCGTGGAGCGGCGCTCCTCATCCAGTTCGAGCGCACGTGCCACCAGTGCTTTCGCATCGACGTTGCGCTTGCTGAGCCGCGCTTCGGCTTCTTCTCGCTTCTCCCTCAAGAACGGCAGTTCGAGCATGTCAGGCTTTCTGAAAAGGTGTGCAAAGGTAGAGGCCAGCAAAAAGCCCCTTCCGGGTGCCGGAAGGGGCTTCGATGAACGGTTGATCCAGTGACCTAGTTCTTGGCTTCTTCGGGCAGCACGCTCACATAGCTACGGTCACCTTTCTTCTTCTGGAATTTCACGGTCCCATCCACCAAGGCGAACAGGGTGTGATCGACACCGATGCCCACGTTCTTGCCCGGGTGGTGCTTGGTCCCGCGCTGGCGGACGATGATGTTACCCGCGATGGCTTTGGAGCCGCCGTAGATCTTCACACCGAGGCGCTTCGAGTGCGACTCGCGTCCGTTCTGTGTACTGCCTTCACCTTTCTTGTGTGCCATGGCTGTAGGGGTCTTTCTTCAGGTCGGGTGGGCCGAGCCACCCGGTTGGATCACTTTTTCTTCGGAGCGGCCTTCTTGGCGGCCGGTTTCTTGGCTTCCTTCTTCGGGGCGGCCTTCTTGGCAGCAGCCTTCGGAGCGGTCTTTTTCGCGGCTGCCTTCACCTCCGTGGTGGCTTCAGCCTTCGGGGCGGGGGCCTTCTTAGCCACTGCGGCCGGGGCTTTCTCCCCTTTGCCAAGGATGCCGAGCACGAGCAGTTCGGTGAGGGCCTGGCGATGGCCGTTCATCTTGCTGTACCCCTTCCGGCGCTTCTTATGGAACACCAGCACCTTGTCACCCTTGCTGTGGGCGAGGACCTGGGCGGCCACCCGGGCGCCATCCACGGTGGGAGTGCCCACGGTCACGCTATTGCCGCTGCTCACGAGCAGTACCCGGTCCAGTTCCAGCACCTTGCCCTCCTCGGCCTCGAGGCGGTGGACCTTCAGGCGTTGGTCCTTGGATACCTTGAATTGCTGGCCGGCGATGTCGACGATGGCGTACATGACTTCCTTGAAAATGGGCTGCGAAAGTAGACGATCCAATGGATCCAGCAACACGCCGGGAGGGAGCGGCCCGGGGCTGCTCCCGAAGGGGGTCAGAGCTTGAAGGCAGCCGTCACCGCACCGACCGCGTTCAGGTCCTCCCAAGGGAAGAGCCGCACCTTGACGGAGGCCTCCTGCCCGGCGTTCTTGAACTTCTTGGTCACCACCCGGCTTTCGCGCCCCATGTGGCCGTAGCTGGCGGTCTCGCTGTAGATGGGGGTCCGGAGCGCGAAGCGCTGCTCGATGAAGTAGGGGCGCATGTCGAACTCGGGCATCGCCGAGATCTTCCGGGCGATCTCCCCGTCGCTCACATGCACCTTGCTCGTTCCATAGGTATTGATGTAGAAACCCACGGGTTTAGCCACCCCGATGGCATAGGCCACCTGCACCAGCACTTCGTCGCATACGCCGGCGGCGACCAGGTGCTTGGCCACATGGCGGGCGGCATAGGCCGCACTGCGGTCCACCTTGCTGGGGTCCTTACCGCTGAAAGCGCCGCCTCCATGCGCGCCCTTCCCACCATAAGTGTCCACGATGATCTTGCGGCCGGTCAGCCCGGTGTCGCCGTGGGGACCGCCGATCACGAATTTGCCGGTTGGGTTGATGTGGTATTTGATGTCGCTCCCGAACAGCGTCTGGACGCGCTTCGGTAGCTGCTTCTTCACCCGGGGTATCAGGATCTCCACCACGTCCTTCTTGATGCGGGCGAGCATGGCCGGTTCCTTGTCGAAATCGTCGTGCTGGGTGCTCACCACCACGGCATCGATCCGCAGGGGCTTGTGGTCGTCGCTGTATTCGATGGTCACCTGGCTCTTCGCGTCCGGGCGCAGGTAGGGCATCTTGCTGTTCTTCTCCCGGCGGATGGCGGCCAGTTCGCGCAGCAGGAGGTGGCTGATCTCCAATGGCAGCGGCATGTAGTTGTCCGTGTCGCGGCAGGCGTAGCCGAACATCATGCCCTGGTCGCCGGCGCCCTGCTCTTCGGGTCTCTTGCGCACCACGCCCTGGTTGATGTCGGGGCTTTGTTCATGGATCGCGCTGAGTACCCCGCATGAATGGGCTTCGAACATGTATTCGCTCTTCGTGTACCCGATCCGCTCGATCACCTGGCGGGCGATCTCCTGCACATCGAGATAGGCCTTGCTCTTCACCTCGCCGGCCAGCACCACCTGGCCCGTGGTCACCAGTGTCTCGCAGGCGACCTTGCTGCTGGGATCGAAAGCCAGGAAATGGTCGATCAAGGCGTCACTGATCTGATCCGCCACCTTGTCGGGGTGGCCTTCGCTGACGCTTTCTGAAGTGAAGAGATAAGGCATGGTCGGTTTGAGAGGCCGCAAAGGAAGGAGTTTGGTGAAGCACGGCCAACAGATCGGCAAGGACACCGGCGAGCCGGCCTTAACACTTCTTCACGCACCGGGCATTGCAGACGATCCCCGCGCCCGGATACATTCGCCGGCCTGCGCGATGAACATCCGCATCGAACACCTGACCAAGAGCTACGGTCCGCAGAAGGCCGTGGACGATATCAGCTTCGAGGTGCGCCCCGGCGAGGTGCTGGGCTTCCTTGGACCGAACGGCGCCGGAAAGACGACCACGATGAAGATGATCTGCGGGCTGAGCGCGCCGGACAGCGGCGTGATCGAGGTCGGCGGTCGCAGCGTGCACAAGGATCTGGAGGCGGTGCGGCAGCAGATCGGCTTCCTGCCCGAGAACAACCCGCTGTATGAGGACATGCCCGTGCTCGACTACCTGCGCTTCACGGCCCAGGTGCAGGGTGTCAAGGGCGCGTTGATCGGCCAGCGCCTGCGTGAAATGGTGGAGGTCTGCGGCTTGGGCCCGGAGAAACACAAACGCATCGGCGAGCTGAGCAAGGGCTATCGGCAACGCGTCGGGCTCGCCCAGGCGATGGTGCACGATCCCGAAGTGTTGATCCTCGATGAGCCGACCACGGGCCTCGATCCGAACCAGATCGTGGAGATCCGCGAGTTGATCCGCGAGGTCGGACGCGCGAAGACCGTGATCTTCAGCACGCACATCCTCCCCGAGGTGGAAGCCACCTGCGATCGCATCCTCATCATCAACAAAGGCCGCATTGTCGCTGATGGTGCTCCGGACCTGCTGCGCAAGCAGGCCCAGGGGAAGGAGGTGCTGCGTGTGCGGATCGAGGATGGCGCGCGCGATGCGATCGTCACGGCGTTGGGCACGTTACCATCCGTGGAGCTGGCCGACCCCGTGGCGGGCAGTGAGGACCTCTTCGATCTGCAGTGCCGCATGGCCGCACAACGCGACGTGTTCCGCCTGTGCATGCAGAAGGGCTGGACATTGACCGAGCTCCGCACCATCGAAACACGACTGGAGGATGTGTTCCGCGACCTGACGTTGAACTGATGCGCACCGCCTGGATCATCGCCCGCAAGGAACTCGCATCGTTCTTCGATTCCATGATCGCCTACATCCTCATGGTGGTCTTCCTCGGCGTGGTGGGCTTCCTGAGCTGGTGGAACGACGGGTCCATCCTCGCGAATGGACAGGCCAGCCTCTATACCTTCTTCGTCTGGAGCTACTGGCTGCTGCCCATTCTCGTGCCCGCTCTTGCGATGCGCACACTCGCGGAAGAGCGAAAGACCGGAACGCTCGACCTGCTGCTCACGAAGGCCGTCACCGACTGGCAGGTCGTCCTCGGGAAGTTCCTCGCCTGCATGGTGCTCGTCGGTGCGATGCTGGTCTGTACGCTGCCGTACTGGATCACCATCGCACGCATCGGACCGGTGGACCACGGATCCGTATTGAGCGGCTACCTCGCGCTCCTGTTCGTGGCCGCTGGCTACGCCGCGATCGGCATCTATGCCAGCAGCGTGACGAACAACCAGATCGTCGCCTTCCTGCTCGGCCTCTTCCTGTGCGCGGTCTTCCACCTGCTCACGCTCGTTTCCGCGGGCAGTTCGATCGGGGTGGCGGGTGAAGTGCTCCAGTTCCTCAGCACCGGTTCACACTTCGATAGCCTGAGCCGTGGTGTGATCGACAGTCGCGACCTGCTCTTCTTCCTCAGCATGGTGGTGCTCGGCCTGTCCCTGGCCGAGGTGAACCTGGCCAAGCGTTTGATCCGCGGAACATGAAGACCCGCAAGCAGGTATCGACGTTCGTGGTGCTGCTCATCGGCGTGATCGTGCTGGTGAACGCGGTGGGGCAGAAGTTCAAGTTCCGCCTGGACCTTACTGGGGACGACCGCTACACCCTCAGCACCGCCACGCTCGATCTGCTCCATGACCTGCCCGAAGCCGTCACGGTCACCGCCTATTTCACCGAAGAGCTGCCCCCGCAGTTCGCCAGTGCCCGACAGGAGTTCAAGGACCTGCTCGTGGAATACAACCAGCGCAGCAGTGGGAACCTCGCGTTCGAGTTCATCGACCCGGCGGCGAACGATACCCTGAAACAGACCGCGGAGCAGAGCGGGATCCGGCCGCTGGTGATGAACGTGCAGGGACGCGACAAGGCCGAACAACTGCTGGCCTACATGGGGGCCGTGGTCAAGATGGGTGATCGAAGCACGGTCATCCCGATGGTGCAGCCGGGAACGGCCATGGAATGGACGCTCTCGTCCAGCATCAAGCAGGTGAGCGTGGTCAACAAACCGACCGTTGGACTGGTGCAGGGCCATGGCGAAGTGGCCATGGGCGGTATCGCACAGGCCCTGCAAGGGTTGAGCGTCCTCCACAACGTGGAAAATTTCACCTTCTGGGACACGCTTCCTGTGCATCCGCGGTTCAATTCGCTGCTGTTCATCGATCCATCCGACAGCATCAAGCCGGAACACCTTCATTGGCTGGATGAGTTCCTGGCCAGCGGCCGCGGCGTGGTGATCGCGCTGAGCGGGGTGCATAGTGATCTGGGCCAGAGCCCACTGGCCGAGGCACAGAGCACGGACATGGGTCGCTGGCTCGCCCGGCACGGCGTCCGGATCGAGCCCTCCATCGTCACGGACGCGCAATGCAGCCAGGTCCAGGTGATGCAGCAGCGAGGCATGTTCACCATGCAGATCCCGATCTCCTTCCCCTATTTCCCCCTGATACAGGGCGCGGGTTTCGGTGATCATCCTGTTTCATCGGGCCTCGAAGGTGTCGTGATGCAGTTCGCGTCACCCATGGTCTATACCGGGGACAGCAGCCTGAAGTGGACACCCGTGCTGATGACCAGCGCGAAGAGCAATGCACTTCCATCGCCGGCGTACATCGACGTGCAGAAGCAGTGGACCGATGCGGACTTCCCACTGGGTCAGCAGACGATCGGCGCTGCGCTCGAAGGCCGTTTCCGCCCGGACGCGACACCTGCACGGCTGGTGGTCTTCAGCAATGGCACCTTCGCCACCAGCGGTGATGGTCAGCAGCGCCAGCAGATCAATCCGGACAACGTGAACCTGCTGGTGAACGCCGTGGATTGGATCAGCGATGAAACGGGCTTGATCGAACTCCGGAACAAGGGGGTTGACTACCGCCCCCTCGAAGAGCTCACCGAAGGGGAACAGGCCTCGATCAAATGGATCAATCTGTTGCTTCCCCTGGCGATGGCGGTGCTCTTCGGCCTGCTGCGCGCGCAATGGCGCAAGCGCCAGCGGCTGCAACGCATGCTGCCCGATCATGTTCAATAAGCTCGGCACGCGCACGCTCCTGATCGTGGCCGTTGTGCTCGGTCTCGCCTGGTTCCTTGCCGATCGCTTCAGTGAGGGTTCCCAGCAGCGTACGTTCCGCTCGGAGATCCTCCGGCTCGATACGGCGGCGGTCACACGGATCCGGATCGTCCCACGCGGTGCGCATCGTGGAGAGATCGTCATGGATCGGAAAGGGCCGCAGCAATGGGTCATCACGTTCGATGGAGCGGAGCATCCGGCCTCGCACACGGAGATCCAGAAGCTGCTCACGGAGATGCGCGCGCTGGACGCCGATCGGATGGTCGGACGGCTCTCCGCGGTCGAGGAACGGTACGAACTGGCTGACAGCCTTTCGACACGGATCACCTTCACCGATGGCGGTGTCGAGCGATCTCTCATCATGGGCAAGCGCGTGCAGGCCAACAACGGGCCGTTCACTTACGTGACCGTTCCGGGAGAGGAAGAGGTCTATGCCATACCGGGTAACATCGGCTCCGCCGCCGATGCCCGACCGGACCTCTGGCGACCACGTGAATTGATCACCGGGGATCACAACGACTGGCAGCGCATCACGTTCACCTACCCCGCGGATTCGGGCTACGTGCTGGAACGCGATGGCCCCGGCTGGCTTGTCGACAGCATGCCCGCGGACAGCGGCAAGGTGAACAGCTTCCTCAAGAGCCTCACCTTCTGCAAGGCCCAGAGCTTCGCGGACACCGTGGATGTCAGCCAGCGGGTGCCCGCGTACTCGGTCACGATAGAGGCACTTCCAGAACATCGTCGGGACAGCACGCGTCCGGAGCCGATCATCGTCCAGGCGTACGAACTGGGTTTCACGTTCGTGATCACGAGCAACCTGCACCCCGGTAACGTGATGTACTTCGATCCGCAGCGCGAGATGCCACGCTTGTTCCGTCCACGTCACAAGTGGTTCGTGGAAGAGGCGCCCGTGCACTGATCGGATCCATGCTCGTTTTTCGTTCCTTGTGTGCATGATGCACAGCACGGCGAACAGGCTGCTCATGGCCATACTGGCCGTTGGGCTCGTCATCGGGATCGTGCGCCTGATCCAGGTGCCGCCGGAGCCGGGCAAGGGCCAGACCGACAACTATTGGCCCATGGCCATGTCGGTGCTCGATGGTGATGGTTTCAGGCTCTGCTATCCGCTCTATTTCCCCACGTGCTCGGAGACCAACAACGTAAGCGCCATGCGCGAGCCATTGCCCGTGCTGCTGTTCGCCGCCGTGGCGGCCGTGACCGGTCGATCGCTTCAGGCGGCATTGATCCTGCAACTCGTCGCCCATTTATTGGTCGCCTTCCTGCTGTATCGATGGGTCAGGCGGTTCTCGGATGAACGCGCCGGCCTGCTGTCCGCCTTGCTTTGGGTGCTCTATCCGCCTTCCCTGCAGACCGCTCCACAGCTCAGTGGGGATCTCCTCGGGGCGGCGTTTTTCATGGGAGCCGCGCTCCAGACGTTGCACGCGAGGAGCAGCGGTGCTCTGCGTGCATGGGCCCTTTCAGGAGCGCTGTTGGGCCTGGCGGTGCTCTGCCGGTCGGTATTGCTGGTCACCCTGCTGCCATGGGGGATCATGGCGATCCGGTCATCCCTGGGATCTGGTCGTTCCGCCGCGCTGCGTCCGGTGATCGTTCTTGGTGTTTGTGCCGTCCTCGTCCTTTCCCCCTGGATCATTCGCAACGAGCGCGTGTTCCACCGGTTCTGGCCGGGCACCAGCATGAACGGCTACAACCTCTTCCGGAACAGCTATCAGATCATGGAGCATGAGCCGGTCCATTATGTCGGGCCCAATGAAGCGCAGGTGGTGATGAACGAAATGATGGCCCGGCGCACCGATCTCCGAGGAGATGAGGATGAAGGTGAAATGGACCGTGTCTACATGGAAGAAGGTCGGAAGGCATTGGCGGCCAACCCTCTCGGCTATGTGAAGCTCTCGCTCTATCGTTTCATTCCGCTATGGACGAACTGGGGGGTTCCCAAAGAGTACGGTCGGCCGATCACCCTGTTCGATCACGCCATGCTCTGGGAACAGCTCGTTCTATTGGTCTTCATGATCGTCGGATGGTGGAATACGCGGGAGCGCTCGACGCTGTGGCTGTTGACGATCGCCTTGCAGGTCATGGCCTATATGGCCGTGGTCGCGCAGGTGAGATACCTTCTTCCGGTGATGCCGTTGGTGATCGGCCTGGGGGTGACCGGTGCCTTGCGTTTCCTTCCGTCGAGGGCTGTTCCGGGGCAAGTGTGACCTTTGGGTACTGCTTCCACTGTTCCTGAGCCATGCCCCCTGTCAAGCGCCCCAGACTGTTCGAATCCATCACGGTGGCCCCGCGCTGCATGGTGGTGGATCGGGAGACGCTGGCGGTGCGCCCCATGGGAAAG
>JADMIO010830194.1_pt1 | contig 37144 bp, 22 predicted proteins | sample 8958161 | NCBI WGS metagenome assembly JADMIO01 (sample SAMN16585339, study PRJNA669376) | soil metagenome | isolation source: Crop rotation soil | place: USA: Cullars Rotation, Alabama | collected 2011
CTTTCCCCGCCGTTCCCAGTGTAAATCGAAATCAAATGCGCCATTCACGGCGTATCACTCGACATGCGCATTATTTTCATGGGAACCGCCGAACTTGCCTCCCCGTGCCTTGAGGCGCTGGCGGCGATGCCCGGACATCAAGTGGTGCACGTCGTCTCGCAACCGGACCGGCCCAAGGGACGCAGCCTGCAACTCGCGCCGCCTCCCGTCAAAGTGACCGCCGAGAAACTGGGCCTGCCTGTATCGCAACCGTTGAAATTGCGGGCATCGGAAGCCGTCGATGCGTTGCGTGCATTACAGCCGGATTTAATCATCGTCGTGGCCTATGGCCAAATCTTGTCGAAGGCTGTCCTCGAAATTCCATCGTTCGGCTGCGTCAATGTTCACACCTCGCTTCTGCCGCGCTGGCGCGGTGCGTCGCCGATTCAATCGGCGATCCTGGCAGGTGACGCCGAGACCGGAGTGACGACGATGTACATGGACGAACTTCTTGACCACGGCGACATCATTTTGCAACGCGCCGACTTGATCCGCCCCGATGACACGAGCGCCATCCTGCACGACCGTCTCGCCCAACTCGGCGCCGGTCTGCTCGTGAAGACGGTGAACCTGATCGCGGAAGGAAAAGCCTCGCGTACAGTTCAGGATGAATCGAAAGTCACCCTCGCGCGAAAGTTTACCAAGGAAGATGGCCGCTTGGATTGGACGCGTTCCGCCGAAGAATCGGAGCGTCAAATTCGAGCCTTCAATCCGTGGCCGGGCGCGTACACGTTTCTCGGCGAACTGTTACTGAAAGTCTGGCGCGCGGAACCGGCGGATGGCCACGGCGGAGCGTCCGGGGAAATCCGCGGGGACGTTGTGAATACGGGGAAGGGCGGATTGCGTTTGCTCGAAGTCCAGCCTGCCGGAAAGAAACGAATGGATTTCGCCTCGTTTCAACGGGGTCATCAATCCGAAGGGGGCATTCGACTGAGGTAGGGCTCAGTGCTTTCTTATCCTGTCTCTCTCCAGGCATGCGAATTCGAAGTATAGCCATTTTTATTGTGATGATCGTCGTGATCAGTGGGTTCATTAGTTATTCATTTTTCACCGCACGAAAAGCCGCTGATGCTGTCATTGCAAAGCTAAATGTCTCAGCCGTATTTGAGGGATGGCGAATTGCAATTATTGGAACGACGCAGGCCAGATCAGTTGGATGGGTGTTTCAATATGGCGATCAGGTCAACTTCGACGATACTCTTCAAATACGTGTGTCGCTGACAGGTGTGGTTCTGTCTAGCAATCCGGTGTTGCCTAATATCCCTTAAGGTTGTGGCATGATCGGTATCACGTTTGTCGTTCGCAAATTAAACTCTTCGGATGTCTCCTGATCAACTCTCCCGCTTCTGCGCGTTGCAGTGGGAAGAGACCGGACTGCGGGACGCTGCTGTTTACATTACGAAGGGCGCGACCAGCGGTCGCGCCCTTCATCGGAAAAGTACGCTCGGCTTTTTGCAAAGCCTTGAGCTCTTACTTGCCCATCAGTCCGGTGGCGGAGTTGCCCAGGTCTGAGGCGGCTCCGCTGGCCATGGCTTTCTGCACCTGCGCCTTGAGAGAGTCCACCATCTGCTGCTGGTCGGGAGTCAGCTGTATCGAGGACAATTCCTTGAGGGTGTTTAACGCGCCTGTGTAATCCTTTTTGGCGATCAGGTCCTTGACCTTGTCAATCAACCCTTGTGCCTGGTCCGTCGCAGCTGTTGGAGCCAGCGGGGTTGCAGCCGCGGCCGGCGCGACTGGCGCGACCGGTTCAGGGGGAGCTTCCACCTTGGGTTTGGGCGGAATGACTTGTTGAGTAGGGGGTGGCGGATTTTCCTGTTTTCCACACCCAATCAGGCAGGCGCTTAGTGCGCCAGCGGCTATGATTCTAGTGAACTTCTTCATGGCATCCTCCGGTTTTGTTTAGTGAACTTAGCGAAGTAAAATGGGTAATACGGAGCCAATTTTGCTTTTGAGAGATTCCGTGAGACACCTCATACCTGACTCCTGATTTTGATCGCAACAAGACCCTACACAAGTTAACGTCCCACTTATTGCATCGATTGCAATGTAAAACTCCTCCGCCACTTTCTTGCGGAAATACTAACTTCGGCCGAGGTGTAGTGGCACGTCCGTGAAACGCCGTTTATCTCATAAGCTGCGCGTCACAGAAGCGCAGCGACAACGAAAAGATGTTCGACCTTATGTGCTCTTGAGCATCAAAATTCCGAACATCCGTCCGGTCTGCCCTTTTTCGGCACGGTAGGAATAGTAGCGCGTGAGATTGCAGGCGGTGCAGATCTTGGGGCTGTGAATATCGGTTACTCCGGATTCGCGCAACTGGGTTTCGACGGCGCTCCAGATGTCCATTTCGTAGTGGCACGGGCCGATCGAGGGGCCGATGAACGCCCGGCAGTTCTCGGGGCGCGTGCCGAGTTTGTCCTCCATCGTCGCAATCGTATTCCCTACGACATTCCCCAACGTTCCTTTTTTGCCGGAATGGACGACGGCGATGACAGGAGTCTGTTTATCCACGATGAACACCGGGGCGCAATCGGCGCAGCGGACGAATAGAGCCAGATTGCGTTGTTGCGTGATCAAGGCATCGGCTCCGGCGACGATCGCGGGGGTTTCGACTACTGCGGCGACGCTGCCGTGAACCTGCTCGGCACGGGCGAAATTTTTGAAACCCAAGCGCGTGGACAATTGATTTTCAAAATGGTCCGACTTCGTGTCGTCACCCGGATCACGAAGTGTGAAGTGGTGGACAATGCCGGGAAGTTCCGTGAGCGGGACAAAAGTCTCGAACTGCATTTGTTCTCAAGGATTGATATGGACGGTGTTGCCGGTGGCCCGTTCGAGTCCGGCGACGGCGACGTTGAAATCATAGAGCGCCTGCGCCTGATTGGATCGGGTTTCGGTCAGGGCGGTTTGCGCGCTAAGGACGTCGAGTTGTGTACCCGCTCCGGCGGTGAAACGGGATTCAGCCAGCCGCAGGCTTTCCTCCGCTTGTTCCACCGTTTTCTTTTGCGCCTCGAGCAATTCGACGGACTGCAAGTAATCGGAGTATGCCTGGCGGACTTCGAGTTCGATGCTGCGGCGGGTGTCGGCAAAATCGAATTTTGTTTCCTCGCGACGAGCGCGTGCCTGGCTGATGCGTCCGCGGGTGAGCCCGCCGTCGAAGAGATTCCACGAAACGCGCGCGCCTGCCATCCAACCTTCCACTGTGTCGCTCGGGTCATTCCGGAAGGTGGAATCGTAAACCTGATAGCCGCCAAAGATCGAAAACTCCGGCAGATTGCCGGCGCGGGCGGCTTTGATGTCCTGCTCGGCAACGGCGGTGCGCTTCTCCGCCTGCTGCAACTCCGGGCGTTTCGCCAGCGCTTCGCCCAACGCGTTGGAAAGCTCGTAGCGCGGCGATTCTGCGGTCAGTTGACCGACGAATTTGACGGACGTGAAATCGTTCGTCTGCCCGGGGGTGTCAATTGCGAGCAGTTTGACCAAAGTTTCCTTCGCCAATCGCAATTCATTCTGCGTGCGGATCAGGGGAGGGCGCGCGTTGGCGAGTTCCACTTCGGCGCGAAGGACGTTGAACTTGGGAACATCGCCCGCATCAAATCGATGCTTCACGTCTTCCAGTTGGCGAGTGAGTAGTTTCACGGATTCCTCGCGGACGCCGACTTGTTGTTGCGCCAGCAGAATCCGGTAAAACGTGTTTCGCACGGACAGCACGGTATCGGCAACCACGCGGTGGAAATCGAGCAGGGCAATTTGGTCGCCAAGTTTCGCGGAGCGGATGCCTGCCGCCACGCGTCCGCCGGAATAAATCACCTGCGAAACTTCGAGCGTCACGTTCCAGGGCTGCTCCTGGTTCTTGAAAACCAACGCGGGGGCATTCGTGCCGGCAAATGGGAATTTGTCCACGCCTTCCGGTGCGATGCGCGTGTATTGGCCTGAGACGTTTGCCTTGGGCATTATTCCCGAGCGCGCTTCGATGTAGACGCCGTGGGAACGTTTCAATTCATGCTGCGCTTTCAACACACTCGGATTCTGCCGCAACGCGAGATCGATCGATTGCGGCAGGGTGAGTTCGGAGGGCGGAACGTTCGTTTGCGAGAAGGCCAAAGGCGCAATGATCAGCGCCAGCAGCAACAGCAAAGTCCCGGCGACGAACCGTTTCATTTCGTTTCCACGGCCGCGGGGGCAGGATTTGTTTCAAAAATTTCGGAGCCGCACTTGTAAGTCTTGACCGCGTTTTCCCTCGTCTGCGCGGCGAGATTGTATTGCTTGGCTTCCGTGAAGATCTGGGACAGCCCGGCGTAGGCGCGGCAAATGTGGAGTTTGACGATGGGACATTCAGCGTTCAACTGCGGTGCCGGACGGCTCGGCGTGCTGATTACGGCGCAGCCGTCTTTGTCGATCTGGCGGTAAATATCGATCAGCAAGCGCATCGCTTCCTGCCGGTTGCTATCGAGCAACAGGGTCTGCATCAACGTAATCGCGGCCTCGTCGAGGTGGCCGGTCCCAATGTACACCGAGGCTATGCTCAAATACGCATCTGGATTCGTGGGCGCGAGATGACGCATGTACAAGTATGCGTCGAGCGCTTTTGGAAAATTGGAAAGCCGTGCGTAGGAGAGGCCGAGGTTCCAGTAGATTTCGTGGTTACCTATATCGGGAATATCCTGCGGTTTGCGTCCGCGTTTCAATTCCTTCTTGCGATTGTCGTCGTTAAACTCACGATCGAGCGGGACGGCGCTTTCCAGGGTGCTGGCGGATTTTTGATACCAATCCCGGCTGGCGTCAGAGGGGACGAGCCCGCCGTCAGCTTTCTTTTGGGAGAGGAGATCGCCTTTGATCCGGTAGTAGGCGCCCAGGTGCAGGAACACGATCTGCGTCTTTCCACCGGACAATGTCACTGCCTTCTCGCCTTCCATAATGATCCGGTCGATGTCCTTGAACTCTGGATCATTTTCATACAAGGCATAGGCGAGCGATTTATGGGTCTTGAAACTGTTGGGGCAGGCAATGACAGCCTGCGACCAGAGACTCACGTCATCTTCCCAATCGACATTGCGCATGAACGCCCGCACGCCGAATGCGAGCGCGATCAATGCCAGCGCGCAACGCGCCACGATCTGGAGCCAGATGCGTTGCGCCCACGCGGAGATGTCGAGTTCGGGAATGATGCGTCGGCAAATCGCGTACACGGCGATCACCACGCAGCCGGCGAATCCGATTGACGACATGTACATGAAACGCTCTGCCATGATGCTGCCGATGCACCACGTTTCCTTCTGGAAGATCGGTTCGCCGAGTTTCGGGAACAGATTCGACGTTGGCAGCATAGTGCCGAAAAAGAAAAAGATGAAAAAGAAGACGGCCTTGTTGCGGAAGTAATTTCTCAGAGCGACCACGATCAGCAGGATGATGATCGCCAGCGCAACCAGTGCCTTGAGATCCTCGAACGAGTTGAAGGTCCAATGGACGAACGGAACCTGGTCGAACGAATAATCACAGGAAAGCGTCTGCGGCCAGATCAGCAGCCAGAAGTATTTGCCGATTACCTTGATGGCCGTGATGCGCGCCGTCCAAAAATCGGTGCCGACCAGCGGATTGTCCACGAAGGGCAATTCCGGCGGACGCAGTTGATCAAAGACCCAGGACCGGACGTACCAGAGCGACACGAGCGGCACGAGCATGACGACGTAGCCCTTCCAGCAAAAGTCCCACAGATTCTTGGAGATGCTGACGATCAGGTTCGAATCCACCCGGCGAAGGCGGTAGGTGATGTCGTAAAGGAACATCACGCCAAGGACGACCACCGCGCTTTCTTTCGAGAACACGCCGAGCGTGGTCGTCACCATCATCAGGAACAGCCAGAAAGCCGGTCGCACTCCGGCCGTGGCCGCGCAAATCGTCGTCGTGCAAACCGCGAGCCCTGCGATGGCAGTGACCACCCAGAAACCCGAGCGCAACGGCCCGGGCAACCACGCGCTGTGCGTCCGGTTGACCACGCAAAATGCGATCAGGAACGCTGAGATGCCGGTCAGGATGAATACCCACTTCCAATTGGTTTCCTCATCGTCGTCCGGATCCCCGGCGACGGTGCTGCGCGCGTAGAAGAAAAAGCTCAACAACACCGACATCGTCGCGAACAAATCTGCGCGTCCTACGATGTTGGTGACGGACTCCGTGACGATCGGGTGCGTGGCAAAGAGGATGGCGCTGAAGATGGCGGGCCATTGTTTCCCCATTAGAACCAGGACCACCAGATAGACGAGCACGGCGTTCATCCAGTGGATGAGCAGATTCACCACGTGGTACCAGGTGGCGCTGTCCTTGTTGCCAAACACGGAATAATTCACCATGTACGACAACGTCGTGAGCGGACGATACAAGCCGCTGACCGCCTTGGGCCACCAGTAATCCTGGGTAAAAATCTGTTTGATGTTCTCGTGCGTGCTGGCCTGCAGGCGCGGGTCTTCGAGAATGATGAATTTGTTATCGAGCGCAAAACCCTTCTTGCGATTCGGTACCGGCTCGCCGGTGACCAGGGTGTTGACGAAGGTGATGACCACAATGGCCGCGAGCACTGCGAAGACGGCGATGTGGGCGGCAAGTCCGATCTCCGGCCAAAGCTCGGTTTTCGGCGCCGCCTCCTCCGTCGAATTCGCAGGCGAACTGACCGCCGCGCTTTGGGATTCGTCTTTGCTCATCAATCGGTGCAAACGCTGCGCGAGATGCGCAACACCCTCGGAGTGTGTCAGTAGCGCGTGCTAATGTCAAAAAATTTCACGGCGCGCATTGGAGGTTTTCTCTGACACAACATTTACGTTACACTGCGGACGTGACTGACGGTGCCAAACGCATTCTCGTGGGCTGTTGCGGATGGAGCTATCCCGACTGGGAGGGGATCGTTTATCCCAAAGGCCCCGCGGTCGAACGCCTGAAAACCGTCGCGCGCTATCTCGACTGCGTGGAGGTAAACAGCTCCTTCTACCATCCACCCACGGCGAACGTCGCCGAAAACTGGATGCGGGCGGTGAAACCATTCCCCGCGTTTCGCTTTCTCGCGAAGGCGTGGCAACGGTTCACCCACGAACGCGAGCAACCTTGGACTGCTGCGGATTGGACCCTGATGATGGACGGCCTTAAGCCGATTCAAGCAGCAGGACGATTGGACTCGATCCTCTTTCAATTTCCGCAGTCGTTTGATTATCAGAAAACGAATCTCGACTGGCTGCAGGAAATCGCCGAGGGATTTGCAGGCTGGCCGATTGCAGTCGAGGTGCGTCACGATTCGTGGGCGCGCGAGGAAATGCCGGCTTGGTTCGAGGCGCGCGGGTTTACGTATTGTAACATCGACCAACCACAACTGGAGCACTGTTTGCCGCCGGCATCGATTGTCACCAGCGACACGGGCTATTTCCGGTTGCACGGCCGGAACAAAGAAAACTGGTTTCGCGAGGAGAAGGAACACGGGGACCGTTACAATCATTTATATTCGGAACACGAGTTGGCCGACTTACTAACTCCTGTGCGCGCGGTGTCGGAGCGGACCGCTAAAACATTTGTGCTTCTCAATAATCACAAGGATGGAAAAGCTTTTGCCAATGCCTTTCAAATTCGATCGCTGCTCGAGCCGTCCACCTCGTTTCCAGCGCCTGTGTCGCTTTTGCAGCATTTCCCCGAGCTGCGCACGCACTGCAAACCGGACGGGGAAGAACAACTTTCTCTCGTCTGACGCTTGCAATCTTCGCCCGCATCAATACATTAGGCAGGCGTCTTAGGGGGAAGAGTAAGAAAGCATGCAGGGAAGAATTCTGATTCCAACAAATTTGTCGCACGAGTCCAATTCCGTCATGCCTTGGGCGGCGACGATCGCGCAGGCGTTTCCGAACAAGATGTACATGCTCCACGTGATGGACCCTGAGTCCATCAACAAACCGGAACGCCTCGAGGATTTCCCGTCGCTCGCGAAGTATTTCAATCACGACCGGGACGCATGGTTCACACCGCCGTTGAAAGCCGCCGTGCCGATCGCGAAGATGTACGTCTACAACAAGGACGTGCCGAAAGTGATCCTCGGCACCGCGCGAAACAAATCGATCGATCTCATTTGCATGGCCGCGATTCGTGCCGGCTCCAATTTTGCATGGTGGTCGGCGGGCAAGGTCGTTGAGACCGTCCTTGAGAAATCACAATGCTCCGTCTTCTGCGCGCGCGGCCGCGACATCAAGGAAGACGAATGGCAGCGACCGCGTTTCCGCCATATTTTGCTGCTCACGGAATTGAGCGCGAGCGGCGGCGTTGTGTTGGACAAAGTCATGCCGTGGGTCCAGCGCTTCAACAGCATGCTTCACGTTTTCCCGCTCGGTGATCTGGAGAAAGAGACGGAGCAGGACGCCATTCGCAGCCTGTGTCACTCCAGCGAAGTGCGGACGAACGTGCTGTTGTTCGCCAAGCCGAAAAACCGCACAGAAAATTTGTTGAAATTCATCGCCGACACCCCCGTTGATTTGATCGTCATGTCCCCGCGCACCCGGAAGCGTTTCTCCAACCGCATCTTCAACGACGTCTTCGTCCGCCTGATGCGTATGACGGATGTGCCGGTGCTGTTGTTGCGGTAGTCACGTCGAACCCGAATTGACGTTACGAAGGTACTGCACTCTTAGTGGGACAACGTCCCGGCTGTCCCGTTTGATGTGGCTTGTCAAAATAGATATTGGGAGGGGAGACAGGCGAGACGCCTGTCCCGCTAACAATTCACACCTGCCTGGGGCATGCTATTGCTTGCTTTCAATTTGTTCTAACACTCGCCGGTGCGCGGCTGACATTGTGATGCGTTTTAACTGCTGACTCGAAATCCATTTTAACCCGCCCAACTCCGTTGGCGCTTCTCCTGCGAAGACCCGAAGTGTGATTTGTTTGTCGGTGATGGCGTGACGGATGGTGATTAAATGCTTCTTTGATTTCCCTGGCGGGAGTTCCCACATGTTGGCGAGGAGACCGGTGGCGGGGCGTTTCTGTAAAAGAATTTTTCCGTTCTGGCGGATCAGGGTGACGTCGTGGGTGACGCGTTTGATAATCTTGCGGGCACCGCGATTGGGGAGTTGATCTTGCAGGTTGCGGGCTTTGGCGACGCAGACCTTTTGCATCGGACAACGGGCACAATCGGGATTTTGCGGGACGCAGATCACGGCGCCGAGTTCCATCAAGGATTGATTGAAGTCGCCGCAGTTTTTCTCCGGTAACAATTCCTCTGCCAGTGACCACATCTGCTGTTGGATTTTGGGTTTTGTGGTTTCCTCGGTGATGCCGAAGATGCGGGCGAAAATGCGGATGACGTTGCCGTCCACCAATGGCGCGCGCTGGTTGAAGGCGATACTGGCGATCGCGCCGGCAGTGTAGCGTCCAATGCCGGGCATTTCCAGCAAGCCGTCAACGGTGTTCGGAATTTTGCCTTGGGCAAATTTTGCGGCGCGATGGAGGTTGCGGGCGCGCGAGTAATAGCCGAGTCCCTCCCACAATTTCAGCACGCGCGCTTCCGGTGCAGCAGCCAGGGCTTCGAGCGTGGGAAATACCGCAAGCCAGCGATGGTAATAATCGATCACGGTTTCCACGCGCGTTTGCTGCAGCATGATTTCGCTGACCCAGGTGCGATAAGGATCGGTGATGTCGCGCCAGGGGAGTTTGCGATGATGTGCGGCGTACCAATCCTGAAGATCAACGTGAAACGCGCGTTTTGTTTTCGCGTTGACCGCAGGGGCGCGTGTGTGGAATCGTTCTGACATGTCCGAGCGCACATCTTACACGTGCCAGCTTGCCGCTGACAAGGTGGCGCAGTTGGAATCGGATTTGCGTGAAAAAGGCTATGAATTCCGCGAAGTCCCGTACGCGCATTTCGGCGCGGCCTCGGAAACCGAGAAGGTAAACATCTCGATCTACAAAAGCGGCAAGCTCGTCATCCAGGGGAAGGGAACGACGGATTTCATACAATTTTATCTCGAACCCTGCCTGCTCGGCGAAGCGCGTCTTGGGTACGAACACATTCTGAATCCTGACATGCTCGCGAAACGCATAGGGGTGGATGAAAGCGGGAAGGGCGATTTCTTCGGGCCGCTCGTCGTGGCGGGCGTTTATCTGGACGAACGTTCCGCGATGAAGATGCACGAGATTGGCGTCAAGGACAGCAAGCAGATCACGAGCGCCAAGAAGATCGAGCAATTAGCTGAACTCATTCGCAACACGACCAAATGGGACGTCGTGCCGATCGGCAATGAAGCGTACAATCGGCTCCAGGCATCGATGCGCAGCGTCAATAATCTGCTCGGCTGGGGGCACGCGCGCGTAATCGAAAACATGCTGACGAAAGCGCCGAATGCGCCGAAGGCGATCTCCGATCAATTCGGCAACAAGAGCATCATCCTCAAAGCGTTGATGGAACGCGGTAAGAAAATCGAGCTCATCCAGCGTCACAAAGCGGAAAGTGATCTCGCGGTCGCCGCGGCGTCGATTCTGGCGCGCGATGAATTTGTCCGCCGGCTGCATCAATTGTCCAAGCAGTATGGTGTTCTCCTCCCGAAAGGCGCGTCGAAGGCAGTGGAGGAAGCGGCCGTGGAGATGGTCAAACGCCACGGGCGCGCCGTGCTTGGCAAAGTGGCAAAAACACATTTTCGAACGACGCAAAAAATCCTGGAAGGATCGGCGGCATGAGAAAACCGATTGTGATTGTAGTGATTTTGATCGTGCTGTTTTACTTCGGCACGCAGACGATGACGATGTTCAAGGTGAAAGGCGAATTCGAGCCGAAGGTGGAACGGCAGTTGGATTTCGTCGATGAGAAAAACCAGGCCGACGTGAAAAAGACGCTGATCGACGAAGCCAAAAAACTCGGCATCACACTTGCACCGGAAAATATTTACATCACGTATGAGGATACCGACGTCCAATCCTATGCCCAGCGCGTCGTTGGCAGCAAGCTGGGGGCGCAATTCAAAAACAAGCGCGTCGTGATCACGACCCAGTACAAATACCCGGTAGCCGCCATTCCAGTGGAGCAGGAAGTCTCCAAGTACAAGATCCGCCAGGTGGAAGCCCCGCAATTGCCGCCGAGCAAGGCTGCGCAAGAGGTGCTGGACAGTAACTGAGTTTTGAATAAACTTCCGTCATGCCACTCTACGAATTTTCCTGCGGCAAATGTGAGAAGAGCTTTGAATTGCTGGTTCGTTCCTCGAACTGGGAAGGGCAGACCGCCTGTCCGTCGTGCGGTTCGAAGAAGTTGACGAAGAAGTTTTCCGTGTTCGCCGCGTCGGCGGAACAGTCTGGTTCCTCTGCGCCTGCCGCCTGCTCAGTCCCCAAGCGGCGCCACGGCGGCGGATGTGGTTGCTGCTGACGTTTTGCCCGTGCGTCGCATCACGACCGAGGCCGCCTCGCGCACGCGCGACACGGGATCGCTGCGCGACATCCTGTCGAGGATCCTGAGCGTTTCCTTGTCGGGATTATTCTCCAGCGCCACGACGGCTTCGTAGCGAACGCGTCCGTCACTGTCCTCCAGCCCTTCTTGCATGTGCGGACGAATCATCGCCGCATAGCGCGGATCGTTGGGCATTCCCTGCAAATGCAGCCGCAACCCCTTGAATGCGGCGGCGCGCAAATTCGGTTCCGTCGATTTCACGGCCTTCAAGAAGAGGGGAACGATCAGCGGTCCCGGCGCACCGGATTCAACAAGCCACTCGGCCATCGTACAATTCAGACCCTGCTCCTTCACGCGGGCAACGGCGGAACTGAGCACCATTGATTGATCCAATAAATACGTGAGCGCCATCGCCGCGCGGTGTTGCACTTGCGGGTCCTCGGCATAAACCACGTCTAATAATGGATCGATGCCTTCCTTCTCGCCGTTGAATCCGAGGAAGTCGATCGCCAGCATGTCGCCCTTGGAAGATTGTTGCGTGAGACGCGCGATGCGGACTTCGAGTTTCGTCCGGGTAACGGGCTCGATTTGAAATTTCACTTTGCTTGAGCGAATCGCCGGCCAGTCATGCGGCGCGGCGGAAGTCACCGAGTGCGGGATGTAACTCACCTCGACCGTGTATTCGCCGGGCGGGAGCGGCTGCGTCCAATGATTCAGAAAAATCTGCCGCTCCGCTTTTTCGTCGCGCTTTAACGCCAGCCACGACCCGATCCAGTTTGTCGCACGCAAGCGTTCCGGAGCATGTCCGACACGTTGTCCCTTCGCATCGGCAATCGTGAATGACCATCCGTCCAGCGCGCCCGTCAATTCCGTGCTGGCTTGCACGAGATATTGGCTTTCGCCGTGGTTGACGAGAATGATCGTGACGGGAATCGCTTCCCCGGTTTCATACACCGGTTTGTCCAGTGTCGCCCGAAGTTGCAAATCCGGCGCTTGCGCCGGCGCGTCTGCAAACGCTGCAAAATTTCCCAAGAAAAACCCAAACAACAATAACGCACAACACCCATAGCGATACATGGCTATGTCCCTCCACTCGCATGAAGCCTCCGCCTACCAGTAATAGGCCCTTTTCTACAGCATACATCACATTTCACTTGTCGCAACTTTGCGAGGGACTCCATGCAGAATTAATGGAAATTTTCTAGCCAGCTGAAGGGCTTTTTTGTTAGACGTTACCCCTTACTGGTAGCGTGAAAAGATCGATAGGAGAAGCTCGTTGGGTTATGAATAGAATCGAGAAAATTTTGTTGGGAGTCCTGTGTTTGTGCGGAGCAGGACTAAGCACCAGTGCTCAAGTGCCGGGCATCATTAATTATCAGGGTCGTGTAACTACCGGCGGCACCAATTTCAATGGCACCGGTCTATTTCGGTTTGCACTCGTGAACAACGGCGCGACACAGGTGTATTGGAGCAACGGTTTCAACAGCGTCTCCATTACGGTGAACAAGGGGTTGTATGCCGTCCAACTCGGCGACACGAACATCGCCAACATGGCGTTTCTGATTCCTGCCGCCATTTTTACCAATAACGATGTACGCCTGCGGGTATCATTCGATGACGGCGTGAGCGGTCTTCAACAGCTTTCGCCTGATCAGCGGATTACTTCCGTTGGATATGCTATGATGGCGAACTCTGTTCCCGACGGCTCCATCACCAGTCGTCAGCTCGCCTCCAATGCCGTGACCTCTGCGAACCTCGCGCCCGGCGCGGTGACCGCCAGCAGTATCGCCAGCAATTCCATTACCCCGGCGCAAATCGCCAGCGGGTATGGTTTCGTCCCGACGGGTGGAATTGTGTTATCGCCCACGGCCAGCAATCCGAGTCTCACCGGGTCCGGTTATTCCTTGATTGGAACATCAACGCCGTCGTTCTTCACGCAGATGGTCGCCACGGCCTCCTGGGGAATTCGTCACACCCATCAAACGACATACTTTAATAACAAATTCTGGCTCACCGGCGGTTTTGACGGCGGTTCGTTTCTGGGGGACGAATGGTTCTCCAGCAATGGCACGGCGTGGACGCAGGTTTCTCCGGTTCCTTGGGTCCCGCGCAATCAACATCGCACCGTTGTTTTCAACGGACAGCTCTGGCTGATGGGCGGGGAAATCCAGCACTCGGTTTACACGAACGATATTTGGTCCAGCTCCAACGGCACGAACTGGACGCTCGTGACCAACGCTGCGCCCTGGAGCGTGCGTGCCGGTCCGTCGGTGGCATCGTTTAATGGACAACTCTGGTTGATGGGGGGCCGTAACGTCGCGGGTTACACGAACGATGTTTGGACGACAGCCAACGGCACCACATGGACGCTTGTCACCAATGCTGCTCCCTGGGGTGTGAGGTTCTGGGCGGGAACTGTGGTTCACAATGGAAAACTTTGGATTGCGGGCGGGCAAGGCCCCCTTGCTCCTACGAATGATGTCTGGTCGACTTCCGACGGTACCAACTGGACACAGGTACTCGGGATTTCACCCTGGCATGAGCGAGCGGGCTTCGGACTCGAATCTGCGAATGGTCAGATGATTCTTTTCGGCGGCAATTTTCAGTCGTCACACACGAACGACGTCTGGTCTTCGATTGACGGCGCGACGTGGTCCGCCGTTACGAATTCTGCTGCGTGGGGCAAGCGCAGTTATTTCTCAACGGCATCCGTCAGCAACCACGTTTGGCTTTTTGGCGGTACGAACCCGTCCGTCTCGCAACGTGATGTATGGAGGACAGGGGAGCTTCCTCTCCAACTGGGTTCGTATTATCTTTTCCAGAAGCAATAAAGGATCGACGGCAATATGCGTCTTTTACAACTAGCCCAATTTGGTCTGGTGATGCTGACGATAGGGGCCACGCTCGCCCCGGCGGCTAGTATTACGACCAGCGTCATTTCCGGTGGGGGACAGCGTGTCACAAGCGGGTCCTACGTCATCGATGGAACGATCGGGGACCTCGGAGGTATCTCGTCGGTGTCGAGCGTTTCGTCCAAGAGCGGGTACGCGGGACAACTCACCGAAGTCACCAGTGTCACGGTGACTGCAATTCCGTCAAGCGCGGCTGAAAATTCCACGACGCAATTGAGTGGCAAGGCGGTGCTGGATGATTCGACCATCACGGTGCTTAATGGCTCAGCGATTACGTGGAACTCACCGGCTTCGCCGATCGCGTCCATTAATGGAAACGGCCTCGCCACGTTGGGGGCGGTCTATCAGGACACCTTCACAGCTTTCAGCGGAAGCTATTTGGGTCTGAGTGCTACCGGTCAGGTTCTGGTGCTGAACACTGTCGCGGACAATTACGGAACGTACGCGGGCGATGGAATCGCTGATGACTGGCAGGTGCAATATTTCGGTGTAGGAAATCCCGATGCAGGGCCGAAGGTGGATGTCGATGGCACCGGCCAAAATAATCTGTTCAAGTACATAGCCGGTCTGGATCCGACAAATCCCGCTTCCATTTTCACACTTCAGATCAACCCCGTTCCAAGTCAGCCTTCAAGGAAAGAGCTGGTATTTCAACCGATTACCGAAGGACGCACGTACACTGTGGAATCGACTTCCAACTTGGTGACCGTCAGTTATTTCGACCTGACCAATCTCAGCGCTCCGCAAACCAACGGGACACAGGTCACCATTCAGGATCTTGGGGCAACGCAGGAGTTGAAAGTCTATCGCGTAAGAATTTCAAAGCCCTGATCATTTCGTTCCCCATTTTGTTTGTCAGGTGGGGATTTCCGTACCTTGACATTTGCAGGCGGGAAAGGTAAGTCAGCGGCTGGTTGAGGTCATAAAATACTGATTTAGGATTCGTCATGGAAACCACACTCGCCCCCGTTATCGTCACCGAGGAAAATCGCCGCACGTGGAACGAACTCGGCTATTTTATCACCGACGTCGTGTTCGATGAAGAGACCCTCGAAGGCGTGCGCGCGGATTTCAAACGCATGTGGGGCGAGGAAATCGAGAATGCCAAAAAGACCGGCGACCAACTCGCGATCGATTGGGCGACGTTGCGCCCGCACATGTCGCAGCTCGATTTTCGCAGCCAGGCTTGCAAAGAATTCTGTCGTCACCCCGTCTTTCAGGAACTCGCGCGCCAGATGCTCGGGCCCGACGCTGACATGACCTGGAATCAGGCCATCGTCAAAGCGCCACTCCCGAAAGAGACATTGAAGACAGGGAAGGGTTGGGACAACGTGTTCGCGTGGCACCAGGACATCTGGTACGCGTTGAGCGGCGAGTACGCAAAGAACGCGAACATGGAACCGTTGAAAGATCCGAGTACCGGCATCACCTGCTGGGTCGCGATCACGCGCACGACCGTTGATAACGGCACGCTGTGGGTTTTGCCCGGCCATCACAAAGGCGGTCTCGTGCATCACAACATGCATCAGCAGCGCAAGGAATGGCAGGCCCAGATCGATACCTCCTGGAAGATTCCCGTGGTATTGCGTCCGGGACAGGTTCTCGTCTTCCAGAAGTACCTGCCGCACTCGAGCGGTTCAAACATCTCCGACGAGACGCGGATGGCGTATCAGATTGGTTACGGCAAGCCCGGGTTGCTGAAGGTGGCCGATAAAAATATCCAGCCATTGATCCGCAACGGGGAACCGGCCTGACGTTGCTTTTTCATAAGTAACATTCTTTTGATGTAAAGAAGGCGGCCAGCTACCCGCCTTCTTGCTTTTCGACACTAGTCCATGAGTTGCAACCCTCTGCAACAGTTGTGTAAAATTTCACGAAATCACGATCTGGACGATATTCTCATACCTACAGAGATCACCTTATGCGGGTAGGGAATTCGGGTAGGGTCTTTACCGAATATTATCATTTTTCGCGTAATTTGACGGGTTCAATTATGAACAAAGGGGCAAAAAGCCTTGTTATACGGCAATTAACCCAGACAATTTTGTCAAATATTTTACTTTTGTATTACGATTCGTGTGCTAGATTGAATGTCATTGGGTGAGGTTGCGACAGGTGAGGCAACGCAAAATTAGTCCGCAGAACAAGGACAACTTTCGCTCTCCGGTCCTGTAGCGACACAGGGCGAGTGAGTTTGGGGAAAAAGACACGGTTCCCGTTTGCTAATGATTAATCACCGTAAAACGCTGGTTCGCGCTGCGCTTCGCGTGTGCATTTTTTCGGCTGTTTTAGCCGTGACGGCAGCGGTGTTTTCTCCGAAGGCTTCAGCCGTCAACTACAGCTGGACCAACAACACTTCCAACGCGAGCGGCTTCTGGAGCAACGGTGTTCTCTGGGGCAACGCCAGCACCTTGACCTATCCCGGAAGCGCAGCGGGCGACAGCGCGTACCTGACGAATTCTTTCAACGGTACCCAGACCAATATTCTCAATTCTCGCCTCGTCGGCACCATCGGCACGCTCGCGATTTCAAACGGGCTCGGCCAGACGTGGTTGATTGTGACCAACGGCGCTAGTTCCGTCACGAGTTTCACAAACACTACGCTTTCGATTGGTACGGGTGGCAGGTTGCAAATCGACAGTGGCGGCGTGGTCACGGGGATCACCGCTTGGTCGTGGCTTGGTACGAACGGTACGATTTATCTCAATAACAACGGGAAATTATTCAGCAATGGCGGGCTGACAATCGGGGCAAGCGGAGCGGCGGCTGTCACAGCCACAGTGACGAGCGTCAGCGGGCCTGGCAATGGCGGCGTCTGGAATTTCCACCTGAACAACGTCACGGTCGGTAACAGCGGGAACGACAATCTCTTTTTGTTCAACAATGGCGTGACTGCGACCAACGTCGGCAATATCACGATGAGCGGCAATCGCAACTCACTCATCTTCACGAACGGCAGTAAGTTCTACGGCCAGGGCGCCCTTACCTTCAGCGGCACTGGTTACGGGAACACCGTCGTTTTGGGCGATGGCATCTACAATCTCAACAACAGTGGCTTCTCCATCGGTGGCGGCACCGGATCGAGCAACAACACATTCATTAGCTACGGCACGGTGACGGGGGCGAACTCGTTTGTTGTCTCCGGCGTCATCGACACGTTTTCGACGGGCAACAATAATAACACCGTCATCATGACCAATGGCGGTTTCTGGATGACGTCCGCGGGTGCAATTGAAATCGGTGCTGCCCGCAACCAGCAACCTGGCGGCGGCAACACCACAATCATTCTTTCCAATAGCTATCTCTGGGGCAACACGGCAACGGTCATCGGCAGCGGTTCGACGAACAACAATGTCACCTTGTTGAACAGTTCTTACAATAACGGGAACAATATTCTCTACATGGGCGGCTGGGCGCAATTTTATGGAGCCAGCAACAACATTTATGCGAGCGGTAGCACCTTCTCGAATTTCGGCGCGATAAATATCGGTATCACCGCGGGCGCCGGCCAAAACCGCATGACGCTCGACAACGGTTCCGTACTCAGCAATTTTCAGGGGTTGTATGTCGGAGGGGCGGTAGGCGGCGCTGGGGTGGCTGCTGCCAACGAAAACAGTTTTGTTGCCACCAATGGCAGCCGCGTTTTTCTGACTACAGGCGGCATTGCGGTGGGCGCCACTTCCGGCGGCGCTGCCGGCGGCAATAACAATTTCGTGATTCTCACAAACAGCGTCCTCCTCGGTAACAGCATCAACACGATTGGCAGTGGCACCACCAATAATTCGCTGACTGTCCTCGATAATTCGGTTTGGAACATGGGCAATGGCGGATTGACCATTGGCGCCAACGGTGGCGTGAATAACAGCGTTCGCTTGAATGGCGTGCTTGTCACGAACATGGGTGCGCTATTGATTGGTTCAGGCGTGGGAGCCTCCACCAATATATTGATCGCGGGCGATAATACGGTTCTGTCAAATGTCACGACTCTTTTCGTGAGCGGCAATGTGAACGCCAGCATCGCCAACGCCAATGCCAATAAGTTGATTGTCACGAACAAAGGTAGCGGATTGTTCATGACCACGCCCGGCACGATTGCCATCGGCGCTGCGCAGAACCAGCAACCCGGCGGCAGTGACAACGTTGTCATTCTTTCCAATAGTGTGCTGAGCGCCAGCGGCAACTTTACGATCGGCAATCACTCCACCAATAACATCGTCACAATTCTGGAAGGCAGCGTGTGGAACAATAATGCCAATCCACTGTATCTCGGCGGTTGGGCACCGGCTGCCGGTTTCACGCTGGGCGGCAGTAACAATCTGCTGACTGTCAGCGGTGCTTTGATGACGAACTTCAGCACCATCAACGTCGGTGTGATTGCGGGTGCCGCAGGCAATCGCGTCATCCTCCGCGACGGCGCGATTCTCAGTAATATCACGGGCTTGGTTGTCGGTGCCGACCGTGGCGCGAATGGCAGCCAGATCCTTGTCACAAACGGATCTCGCATCTTCATGCGCACAGGTGCCGTCGCTGTCGGCTCAGGCACAGCCGGTGCGGCAGGCGCTAACAATGATTTGCTCGTGCTCACCAATAGCCTGCTGACGTCGAGTTCCACGACCTACCTCGGCTCGGGATCGACCAACAATACTATTTTGGTGCAGGCCGACACCGTGTGGAACCATAGCAATCTGGGCGGATTGACTGTCGGGACGGGGCTCTCCAGTAACAACGTCTTCCTTATTAATGGAGGCATCGTTTCGAACCTCGCCGGCCTCACGCTCGGCAATGCTTACAATGCAAATTACAATCAGATCGTGGTGACCAACGGCGGCAGGTTGCAGATGTCGTCCGGGCAGGTGTTGATCGGCAGCGCCGGCAACAACACGGTGGGTGGCGGCAACAACCTGCTGGTGTTGACGAACAGTTCCATCTTCTCCGGTGCGATTACGGTGATGGGATCCGGGTCGTCCAATAATACGCTCATGGTATTGGGTGATACGCTGTGGAACGCGAATAATTTGTCTTTCAACCTTGGTCAGCTGAATTCCAGCAGCAATCTCGTCTACGTGAACGGCGGCGTGCTTTCCAATCTCGGGGCGATCACCATCGGCGGCAGTGCGAACTCACAGTATAATCAATTGATCGTCACCAACGGCGGCAAGTTGACCATGTCGTCCGGTGCACTGCTGGTTGGTGCTGCCAACGGTGCGGGTAATAATCAATTGCTGGTTTCCAACGGCACATTTACGGTCTCACAGCTCACTGTAGGCACGGGCGGTTCTAATAATGTGGCCATTTTTCAGGACTCGGGAATCAATGGTGGTGGTGGCGGGATCACCGTCGGCACCGGCTTCGCCGTCAGTAATTCGGTGCTGTTGAGCGGTTCCGTGATGACCAATGTTGGCGGCTTGAGCGTTGGCGGTACGGCAGGGGCGAACTACAATAGCTTTGTCGTCACCAACGGGTCGCAATTCGTGATGACGACTGGGGGCTTCTTCGTCGGTGCGGGATTCAACTCGGCCGCGGGTGGCAGCTATAATACTGTAATCATTTCCAATGGCGTGATTACGGTTAACAGCGTGTCCACCGACATCGCGATCGGCAGTGGTGCCACAAATAATACGGTTACATTCCTCGATACACGCTACAACAACGCCGGCAAAACACTCAACGTCGGAGCCGGTCAGAGCGGCGGCGGCACGATTAGCGTCGGTAATACCTTGACGGTCAACGGCGGGATGTTCAGCAACGTGGGTGCAATCGTCATCGGCAGCGGCACCGCCGCGCAGAGCACTGGCAACGGGATCATCGTTACCAATAACGGTACTTTCACGACGACTCAGGTGACCTTGGGCACGGGGGGGGCGACAAGCAACTTCTTCGTGATCGATGGTGGCGCTTCTGCTCTCGGCGCGTATGTCACAAACTCGGGTGCCTTCATCGTTGGCACGGCGGGCGGCAGCGCCAACCGTCTAAGCATCACCAACGGCACGTTGAATAATCTGGGCGCATTAAACATCGGAACAGGGACCGGATCGAGCAACAATCAAGTGATTGTGTACGCCGGGGGCGTGATTACCAACGTCGGCGGCTTGAACATGGGCACGACCACGGGCGCCAACAACAACAGCCTGATTTCTACGAACGGTGGCGGCTTTTTCATGCGCACGGGTAACTTCAACATAGGTCTTGGTGGCGGCGGCAACAACACAGTCATTCTCTCAAATGCCTTCCTCGCTACGAGTGCGATCCCGACGATTGGTAGTGGTAGTGCCAGCAATTTAGTGGTCTTGTTGGGGAATGCCACGATGAACGCCGGTAACCTCGGCCTTACAATCGGCACCGCCACGGGCGTCAGCAACTCATTGGTCTTGAATGGTGGCAGCGTCACCAATATTGGAACTCTCGGCTTGGGCAACTCGGCCACCTCCAAGAGCAATTCGATCATTATCGCGAATGGCGGCGTGATGAGCAATGTCACCTACCTGAACATGGGCGTCGCTTATCAGGCAGACTACAACAGCTTGATCGTCACAAATGGCGGCCGTTACATTCAGACCGGCGGCGATTTCTTCATTGGTATGTCTTTCAACGGTGGCGTAGGCGGCGGCAACAATGTGATGATCGTCTCCAACAGCTCGATCACGAGTTCTCACACCTCCAACGAAGTGGGTATGGGGGGCGGTTCATCCAATAATGTGCTGACACTGTTGGGCGATACGGTGATGAACCTGGGTAATTTTAGTTTCACTGTCGGCAAGAACGCTGCCACCGGCAACGTCATGACTGTGAACGGAGCCTTGGTCACCAATGGCACTTCGTTCGTGGTCGGCAGCGGCGCGGGAGCGAACGCCAATTTCCTGATCGTCACCAACGGCGGTTTGGTTCGTACCACCGGTGGCACCACCATCGGCAACGCGGCAAATTCAAACATCGCGACGGTGGTTGGCGGTCCTGGCACCAATTCCTCCTGGGATATGGGCAATACGATTCTGACGATCGGCACAGGCGCTGCCTGGAGTAATGCGCTGAATGTCAATGCGGGCGGCACCGTTCTGAACGGGGGCATCGTCGTCAGCGCCAGCACGACCTCCATCTCCAACCAGCTCAATATTGTTGGCGGTACTTTGTATGTGACCAACTCGGGCGGCACCGCGGCCTTGCGCAACGGCAGTGCGGATACATCGGGTGGTTCGGGACTGTTCAACCTGCAGAACGGCACGATTGTCGCCGACGTCTTCACGGTCACCAACCTCAGCGGTGGCGTGAGCAGCTTTAATTTCCAATCCGGCACCACCTCGGTCCTCCAGGCGAAAATTAATTCCGCGAGCCCTGGTCAATCGACCTTCGTCGTTGGCAACGGTGTCAATGCCGCGCTGTTGCAGGTTCGCAGCAACGCGACGCATACCTTCTTCAGCGGGTTGACTTTGACGAATAACTCCCTGCTGAAGGGCACTGGCACAATCAACGCCGGTACGGCAGGGGTCATTGTGAAGAGTGGTTCGGTATTCTCACCCGGCAACAGCCCCGGTACACTGGCTGTCAGTTCGATGACGTGGGAAGGCAACGGCCAGTATTTGATGGAGATTTCGGACTTTGCGAGTACCGCGGGTGTGGGCTGGGATTTCCTGAACGTGACGGGTCAGTTGACGATCAATTCCAGCTTGAGCAATCCGTTCATCATCAAGATGGATTCTCTCGGCGCCAATGCACTCAATTTTGACGGCTCCACGGACATCGGCCTGCTGATCGCCTCGTTTGGTTCGCAGAGCGGTTACTCGGCGGACAAGTTCACTGTCGACACGAGTTCGTTCTCCAATTCGCCGTCCAGTCCGTGGGGTGTGCTCGTAAGTGGCAATAATCTTTATCTGACTTACTCGGCGTACACGAACAAAGCCGACTTCGTCTGGGGTTACAGCAATAGCACTTGGAACACGGCGGCGGCTTACACCAATAATGCTGCTCCTGCCGGACCTGTTCCGAACGATCAGTTGCAGATCCAGTTTGGCACGAATACCGTCTCACAATTCACTGCCTCCAATGATGTCGCGCGTTCCATCAATGCGATCCTTCTCAACAGCGCCAGCGCGGCGACAAACGGCATTACCGGTGCCTCAATCACGTTCGTCGGCGACGGCGCAGCCGTGGTGCAGCAGAATGGTGGCGCGTTTGTGTTTAGTAACCAGCTCGTACTGGCGACGAATTTGGTGTTCCGTGGAGTTGGCGCCGGGCGGGTGATCATTGCTAGCAACATCACCGGCAGTGGTCAGATTACGAAGAAGGGTGGCTGGAACTTGGAATTGCGCGGTTCCAACACATTTGAGGGCCCAGTCCTAGTGGATGGTCTCAGCGGGATGCTTACGCTCAATTCGCTGTATGCGCTGGGTACCAATTCCATCACCGTCAGCAACGGTACTGTTTTCGGCAATAACGCGGTCAGTTCGTATGTCGCTGGCAATGGTTGGAACAATCAGAACATTCTTGTCACCGGCGCTAACTCGATGTGGACGAATCCGCTTGCCATGGTGATTGGGGCCGCCGGCGGTACCAACACGACTGTGACCGTGGACAACGCAGGTGTTCTCAAGATGGCGACACTGACTTTGGGAACCAATGGATCAGGGTACAGCAGCCTCGTCATCACCAACAACGGCAGTGTGGTGAATCTCTCTGGCGGCGGTGCATTCAATTACATCGGATTTAATACGTCGAACAACCTGGTCAAGGTGACCGATGGTGGTTCATGGAATCTGGCGAACGGTACGATCATCATGGGTGGTATCAGCGGCACGGGCGGGACTGGCACTGGGAACGTTTTGCGGGTGGAAAGCGGAGGGTTGGTGACCAACCTTTTCCAATTGTATGTTGGCTTTGCCAATGCAGGAGGTTCCTCACAAAATTCCGTGATCGTCACCAACGGTGGTAAGCTCTTCGCGGGAGGTATTGTCAATGTGGGCAGCGGCGGATCGAGTAATTCGATTGTCGTGAACGGCGGTTCACAGGCGTCCGCCAATAGCACTGTGGCCAACCTGGCAGGAGCCGTGACAGTGGGCTCCGGATCCGCCGGCGTTTTCAATTTCCTGCTGATGACCAATGGCGTGTTGATCAGCAACGGCGGCACAATCGGTAATGCGGCTTCCAGCAACTCCGTCACGATCCTCGCGAATGGCACGTGGAATGCGAATAACAACAAGATCACGGTCGGTGTTACCGGCAGCGGCATAGCCAATAATTCAATTCTCGTGAATGGTGGCATGCTCACCAATGTTAACGCCCTGATCATTGGCGGCAATGGAGGCGCCGGTTCACCTTCCTCCTTTAACAACCTGATCGTCACAAACGGCGGACAGGTATACATTGTGGCCGGCGAAACTCGCATTGGTGACGGTGGTGCTGTCGGTAACAAGATTATCATCGATAATGGGACATTCAACTCGGCTGGCATTTTGTCTGTGGGCGTTGGCCCGGTCGGGACGGCCGGCGGCAGTAACATACTTCAGGTCCTTAATGGCGGCTTCTTCACCTCGACCCGCCTGACAGTTGGCTTCTGGGCCAACGGCGGCACGACGGCGACTTCTTCGAGCAACACCGTGCTGGTAGCCGGCGCGAATGGTTCGGGTGCCAAGGCCACGGTCCGTCTTGGCGGGCTGGGCTTGGGCATCGGTTCCGATTTGAACTCGAGCTTCAATACCATGACGATTGGGAATAACGGCGTGGCCACCAACACTGGTTCAATCTCCATCGGCATGACAGCGAGTTCTTTCAATAATGCCCTCATCGTTACCAATGGCGGCCAACTTTACAGTGGCGCTGTCACCGTTGGCGGCAACACGAATAGCTACATTATTAATGGTGGTTCCGTCGGCAGCATTGTTTCCAATGGAACGATTGCGATTGGTACGGGGCTCGGCAACGGCTTCAACCGCATGATCGTTTCCAATGCGCAGATTCTTAGTGAGACACTGACGAATGGTTTCGGTATGTCCAACAACGTCGTCACGGTGTTGAACGGTACGCGCTGGAATCTCCAAGGCAGTAACGCGTTCATCGGTGTCAACGCCGCCACGGGCAACGTGGTCAATGTGGCTGGCGGTTCAATGAGCAACATCGGCGCCGTAGTCGTTGGCGTCGGCGCGGCCAGCAACAACCGCTTGCAACTGGATGGCGGGACAGTCTGGGCGAACTCGTTGATCGTGACCTCGGCTGGCAACCGCGTGGCATTGAACGGCGGCACCCTTGCCGTGACGGGCAACACGGCCTACAGCAACGGCACGGATTTCGTGGTGGGCGACGGCACGCAGTCGGCGACCTTCAACACGGTGACGGGCACGCATCTCTTCCAGAACAACGTCGTCGTCACCAACAACGGCGTCCTCGCGGGCAGCGGCAACGTGACGGTGGGCCCCACGGCGCAAACGATCATCAAGAGCGGCGGCGTGCTGGCCCCCGGCATCGCGGCGGGCTCGGCGATGTTCACCAACACGGGCACGCTGGTGTTCCAGGCCAACGGCGCCTACCAGTGGCAGGTCAATGATTTCGGGGGAACAACGGGTTCGGGCTGGGATTTCGTGCAGATCAACGGCGCGCTGCTCAACACCGCCAGCTCCGGCACACCGTTTGCGATCGATATCACCTCGTTGAACGCGACCAACGGCAACGGTCTGTCGAGCGGGTTCAGCAAGGACGGCACGTTCGACATGGTGATTGCGACGGCCTCGGGCGGGATCACGAGTTTCAATGCGGCCAACTACGCGCTGGTGCTGACGAATTTTCAGAACCCGTATGACGGGGTCTGGACGCTGCTGCAGCAGGGCAACAATCTCGTGCTGGACTACCAGGGCTCGACCAATTTCGTCTGGACCAGCAACACCAGCAATTTCAGCGGGGCGGGCAACTGGATCGTCGGCAACGCGCCGCCGTCGGACACGACCAACGTGGTGATGTACTTCGGCGGGACCGGTTCGCAAGCCTACAAGGCCAACAACGATCTCGTCGGCTTGGTCACCAAGCGCATCGTGCTGACGAACAATTCGACGGCGACGCAGTACATTGTCGGCAACGCCTTCTCGCTGGCGGGGGTGGCCCCGGAGATCCAGCAGAACGGCGCGGGCGCGGTGGTGATCTCCAACGCGCTGACGATCGGCACGGACACGGCGCTCAACGGCACGGGCAGCGGCACGCTGACCTTGTCGGGCACGCTGAGCGGTTCGCGCGGATTGACCAAGACCGGCGCGTACTCGGTGGTGATGAACGCGCTGAACACCTACAGCGGTTCGACCTTTGTCAATGACGGCACGGTGAACGTGCGCAACAACGGCGCGCTGTCAAGCAGCACGCAGCTGGTGGTCAACGCGCTGGGCACAGTGATGATGGAAAGCGCGGCCCCGGTCGTGCGCCAGCTGGGCGGCAGCGGCAGCGTGATCCTGTCGAATGCCTCGGCGCTGACGGTGCTCAACGCCTCCGGTTCGAGCACGTTCGCAGGCGTGATCAGCGGCGATGGGTCGCTGACCAAGGACGGCGCGGGCGAACAGGTGTTGTCGGGGAACAATCTCTACAGCGGCAACACGCTGGTGCTGGGCGGCACGCTGACGGTGAGCGGTTCGCTGGCCAGCACGAACGTGACGGCGGCGGGGATTTTCTCGATGTTGAACTGGGCCAATCCGACGGCGCTGACCAATGTGGCGACCGTGGTGCTGGGCAGCGGCGGCGTGCTGAACATGTCGACGGACGGCACGCTGGCCTCGGTGGTGGGCAGCGGCACGATCAGCCTCAACGCGCGAACCTTGAACGTGGGCTTCGGCGATGTGACGACGAATTTCGGCGGGAATGCAACGGGCTCGGGCACGCTGAGCAAGATCGGCGCGGGCACTTTGACGATCAACAATCTGGGGACGCTGGCGATCGGCAACATCGCGGTCAACGAGGGCTGGCTGGTGGAAAGCAACTCGGGCATCGCGGTGACCAGCGTGCGGGTCAACAACGGGGCGACCTTCACGATGGACGCGGGCACGATGTCGGCCGCCAACCTGACGGTGGTCAGCGGCGGTCGCCTGCTGTTGAACGGCGGCACGCTGGCGATCAGCTCGGGCTCGATCAGCAACGGCCAGGACCTGGTGGTGGGCGGGGCGGGTTCGCCGGTGTTGCAGGTGTTGTCGGGCGTGGCGCACTTTGAGAAGGATTTGATCGCCACCAATAACGGCGTGATCAAGGGCGGGGGCACGATTCTGGTCAACAGCGGCGCCGGCAGCGTGCGGATCCAGGACGGCGGCGTGCTGGCCCCGGGCAACAGCCCCGGGACAATGAATATCGGGGGCAACCTGGTCTGGCAGAGCGGCGGCAGCTACCAGGTTGAAGTGAATGATTTCACCGGCAGCAAAGGCACGAACCCGGGCTGGGACTGGGTGAACGTGATGGGCAACCTCACCAACGATGCGACGAGCCTGAATCCGTTCGTGATCGATATCACTTCCCTCAACGGCAGCAGCGCGGGGGCGGCGGCGAATTTTGATTACAACGGCACGTACAGCATGATCATCGCGACGGCCAATAACGTGATTAATTTCAACACGAACTCGATCGTGCTGTCGACGGCCAACTTCGCCAATCCGTTCGACGGCGTGTTCACGCTCTCGCTGCAGAACGGCACGAACGTCGTGTTGAGCTACGCCGGCATCGCCGGGTTCGCCTGGAAGGATATCAACGGGAATTTCAGCGACGGAACGAAGTGGGTCGGCGGGGTGCCGCCTTCGGCGAGCATGACGAATGTGACGCTCTACTTCGGCGGCGCGGCCCCCGGCGCTTACAGCGCGAACAACGATTTGACCGGGCTGGTCACCAAGAAGGTGACGCTGACCAATATCACCAGCGTGACCCAGACGATCACGGGCAACGCCATCACGCTGGGCGGTTTGAATCCGGAGATCGACCAAAACGGCAGCGGGAAGTTCAATCTGGCCAACGACTGGGTGCTGGCGACGAACGTGTTGCTGACGGGCACGGGCAATGGCCAGGTGACCTTCAGCGGCAACCTCAGCGGCATCGGCGGGCTGACCAAGACCGGCGTGTACGTGACGGTGGTCAGCGGTTCCAATACCTATAGCGGCGTAACGGTGGTGCGCGACGGCAAACTGGTGATCGCGTCGACCTACGGGTTGAGCGGCAGCACGCTGAGCAATCTGGTCAATAACGGGGTCGTGATCAGCAACGTGACCAGCGTGGCGATCGGCGGCTTGGCCGGCAACGTGAATCTTGGATTGACCAACACGGCGGGTGCGGGCGTGGCGACGGACGTAGGCGGCAACAACCAGAGCACGACCTACAGCGGCGTCCTCAGCGGCAGCGGGTCCTTGAGCAAGAGCGGTTCGGGCACGTTGACGGTCACGGCGGTGAACACGTACACGGGCGGCACGACGATCAACAACGGGATGCTCGTGGCGGGCACGTTGACCAGCGGCATCGGGGCGAGCGGTTCGAGCCTCGGCACGGGCACGGTGACACTCAACGGCGGCACCCTGCGCTTCGGCACGGGCAGCCTGTTGCGCGTGACCAATACGGTGGCAGGCTTGATCGTGTTCAACGGCGGCACGCTGGATGCCGCGCACGTGGTGAACCAGGGACAGGTGAACGTGATCGGCAATACCACGACGATCACGACGGATTTCCTGAACCCGACGGGCTACCTCGACATGCAGAGCGGGGTGCTGGTGGTGAACGGACAGTTGATCAACAACAGCGTGATCAGCAACGCGACCTCGACGATCCTGCGGGTCGGTTCGACGGGCACGGGGATGTTCACAAACACGGGCACGATCGCAATGTCGGGCGGCACGGTGGCGGCCGGGGTGTTGACCAACAGCGGCACGGTGAGCGGCTACGGGACGGTCTCGGCGACGTTGTACAACAGCCAGTATGTGTCGGCGACGAACGGGACGTTGAACCTGATGGGCACGGCGCTGGGGGCCGGCGCGTATCGGGCCGAAGCGGGCGCGGTATTGAATTTTGCGGGAGGCGGCACGATCAGCTCGTTGAGCAACACGGGCGGGTTTGTGCAGGTGACCAGCAGCACGCTGGTCAACAACAGCCAGTTTGAGAACGGCGGCACGCTGCTGTTGTCCGCGGGCGGGGTCTACTCGACGACGACACGGATGACGAACGGGGTCGGCTCGGTGATCACGGGCGGGGGCACGTTGATCTCGGCGGCAACGCTGGTGAACCAGGGAACGATCCTGGCACAGTTCTCGACGCCGCTGGTGCTGGCGACGAATGTGTTGAACGAAGGGGTGATCGGCATTCAGGGGGCCGGCCGGTTGCAGGTGAACGGGGTGTTCACGAATAATGGCACGTTGCAATCGTTCAACGGCGTGGGCACGTACACGAGCTCCACGGTGAACCGCGGGGCGTGGATCACGGACGGTCTGTCCAAGAGCGTGTTCCAATCCGACTTCAAGATCACGACCAATGGCTACGTGCTGGGAACGTCCTCGGGGTTGTATGTGTTCAACGGGAACCTGATCAACCAGAGCACGAACAACACGGCGTGGAACACGCTGGATTACGTGCCGGGCTCGAACTCGGTGGGCGTGGGTACGACGTTCCTGTTCGCGGGCACGGGCGTCACGCATACGCAGGTGTTCCAGACGATGGGCCTGCAGTTGACGGGCGGCTTCGTGGGGACGCCCAACCCGAGCAGCAACGGCGTGCAGGACGTGGTGGATTACGCTTCGACATCGGGTTTCTTTGACAACTACGCGGTGGGCCAGCTGTGGCTGACGAACACAACCTTGATGCTGGCGCAGGCGGTGCCGACCAATGGCGTGATCGGCGCGTTGTTTGTCGATAACCTCGACTTGTTCGGCAGCTCGCAGCTGATCATCAGCAACAACATGACGCTGTACTTCGTGCACTCCAACTCCTGGTCAATGGCCAACGTGACGCTGCTGGGCAACGCCCAGATCCATCAGTTGAACGCCTTGAATACGCCGCTCACCCTCATCCCTGAACCCAACGTCCTCGTGTTGTGGCTCAGCGGCGCCGCCACCTTCTTCCTCGCCAGACGTAGACGACGCTCGCGCAAGTAACACGCGAAGCGTGACGCACTCGAAGGTTGCAGGATTTCCTCAACGGTTTTCTACCGTTTCCTTCCAGAAAAAAAAGACGTGGTGGCTGTGCAAAAAAAAATCTGAAAACAAGATCCGAAAGCGAAAGTCCAACGCGGACGACCCGGCGGTCCGTCCCTACCGCAGTGGGCCGTTCGGTGGAAGAAACTAAAAACTCCATTTGCAGTCCAAATTGAACTTTTTGTGCAAAGCTACGTTGCGTCTTTGCATAAAAGGTCGATGACGATATTCCGTTAGCGAAAAACCAATCCGTTTGGTCCCGCGATCCAAGCCTAGCGTAACCGAATGCCCAAGGCCCCTATTAAAGCGCGACCGTTGCGCGCGCCGTAAGGTGGACAAAATAGACAAAACTGGATTTCTCTAAACTCCAGACGTGGTGTGAAAAGCCGGCGGCGCGTGTTTGCGCTGGCGCGGTTAATTATCGGAAGGGGAGCCTGCGGCCATTTCTAATTTCGATGCTGCAAGCGCTTGCAATGATTTCGAGTTTTGAAATTCTGAGGGTCGCGATGTTTGTGGCGCGGAGGCCATGCTTCCGGCCTGGCTCTTCAACTGGGCACGACGATGTTCGCGCGGGGAATGTCCTGTGACGCGACGGAACTGGCGTGTGAAGTAATTGCTGTCATTAAACCCGCAGGCGAGGGCCACGTCGGTGATGCGCAATTCCGGATCGGCCAGCATCGCGCAAGCTTTCTCGACGCGCAGCCGGATCAGATAATCGATGGGCGAATGCTGAAACACACGTTGGAACGTACGCATCAGGGTGCTTTGCGACATGTGAGCGATCGGCAACAAATCCTTCACCGTGATCGGCTCACGGTAATGACATTCCAAATAACTGAGCACTTCGCCGAGTCGCAGCAGCCCTTCATTCGCCGGCCGCTTCGCATTGGAATAACACCGCGACAGGAACGCGATCAATTGCATCAAATGCGTGCGTGCGGCAAAACGATAACCCGGCGCGCGTTTGCGAAGTTCCTGGTCCAACTGGGCCACGAGGCGTTCTGCTTCGGCGAGTTGTTCGGTTGTGAGATGAAGCCGGTCACGGAATTTCGATTCCTGGCGGAGATGCGGTTCGAGATGAAACAGCAATTGGAAACCGGGCATGTCCCCAAGGTCGGCCAGTGGAAGGCCGAGCTGGCGCGGACGGAAAAGAATGTTCACCAAATTCAGATGATCCACGTCCGCATACCCGTGCTGCATGTTTCCATGCAGCAAAAAAACGTCGCCCGCGCTGATTGGATAGTCGTCATTCTCGGAGCGATGACGGCCGTGCCCGTGCGTGATCAACACCAGTTCGTGGAACTCATGCCGGTGCAAACGCGGGTAGGGATAGTGGTTTGTGACCGCTAAAACCGCCAAAGGAAACCCGTTGTCCTGAAAGAAGTCAGCAGATTTAAGGCGTTCAATCTTCACGAGCTTGAGAGCATAGTGCTTTATTATGGACGAATAGTCAAGGTCACATCTGCATGGATCATCCATTATATTGTATATTAATGAAAGTGGCAGTTCCTGTAATTAGCGCTAATTGCCGAATTTTCTGCGAGCAAGCGGAAAGTCCAAAGACGTTTTTTCTGGAACCTCCTAGTGAACGTATCAGACGGTTAGGGCGAGATTTTGAAGTTGGTAGAAACGTGCTTGTATTTCCCAATCGTCGTTACCGGTGCGCTCAAGACGGCTGCCGGGCTTTTACGCTTATTGAGCTGATGGCTGTGGTGGTGGTGATTGTGACGCTTTGCGCAATTGCATTGGGAGTGAGCGGCATTGTGCAGAAACGCACCGCTGTGGCGACCTCCCGGGCGCAGATTGCCGCCATTTGTGCGGCATTGGAGAATTACAAGAGTGATTGGGGTTACTATCCTCCAACATTTCCCACGCGAATCTCCACGGACGGCTCGGCGGAGGCCACAAACAATGCGTTTCTTTACAACGCATTATTTCGTCAGGGAAAACATTATCTCACTTTTCCCAACTCGCAGTTGCATGGGGATTTGACGGCACTCTACAGTGATCCGGTGAGCAATATTTTTGACGTCTATGGAAAGCCATTCAATTACTACTGTTCTCCTAAGATTCCATTTTCCACTGGGGTGAGTTTGCATACGGGGATTGTTGCGGCGCAGGGTTCGAAGATCATCACAAATTGGTTTACCGCCGGCGGTCAGGTTAACAAGGCTTCTTACGATTTGTTTTCGTACGGGCCGGACAAAATCACCTACAGTGGAACCACTGTCATTTTCATCAGTCCCTTCCAGACTTTTCCGTGGCACTTGCCGGCTTCCGCCAATGATGACATCACGAATTGGGGGGCGCAGTAATGGAATCAAAACGATTCTCAGTACGGCGGAATGGTTGCCCAGGCTTCACCCTTGTCGAATTACTGGTCGTCATCGCCATCATCGTTGTGCTGGCTGCATTGTTGTTGCCCGCGCTGGCCACCGCAAAATCCCGCTCAAAACTTGTTCAATGCGCCAACAGTGAACGGCAGATTGGAGCCGGCTTTCACGCCTTTCTTGCCGATCACAATGGGTTTTACCCGTACGCATGTCCGATTTGCGCTCCACAGGGAACGACCGCATATACAGGATGGAATGGATCGAGAACCTGGACCTATGTGCTTTCCCCCTATCTGGCAGGCTCGATTGGCAGTTCCACCGCGCTGACGGGATTTTACAGTGAGAGTTATCGGAAGTTGCTGCAGTGCCCTTCCAATCCCTGGTCATTCCCGAAGACCCCCAACGGATGGGTAATTGGTACAATGGCTCCCAATTCGTACCCGATGAATCAAACCATGTTTCCCGTCGACATCGCTTCCACTGGATGTACAGGCGGCGGAGGCAATATCGATAATCCTTCCTGCTGGTTTCGTCGTGTCAGGGTATCGGACATCGCGCATCCCAGCGGTCTGGCGTTGTCCGGGGAGATGCCTTACTGCACCACGTCGGCGAATGCTTTCAACACGGTACTCCCTCCCAACGGCCCGGTCTACAGCGGGTTCAGCCAGGTAAGCTTTCTGGCGTGCACAACGAATCAACCCGCTGGTTGTCAGTCCGTAGTCTGGAAGCGCGAGGATTGTTCCAATATCAACTCCGTTTTCCACAATCTCGGCGCGAATATTCTTTTTGTAGACGGTCATGTGGAGTGGTTGCGCAAGCCGCGCCTTTTTGAGTTTACGGCGCAATTTTCTGTGAGCAGCGCCGGCAGTGAAGCCCCCGGAGCTGTCTTCTGGAACGATGGCAAGGGGGCAACGGCTGCCTGGTACAACAACCAGTTTCCGGGTGCTCCCTGGCCGTGGGATGTTGAATATTATTGAGCCGCGGGTAGAATAAACGTCTGATGACCCGGCGGATCATTACGATAATCGTGGCCAGTCTGCTGATTGCGGGCGGCGGCGCCTTTATCTGGTTTCATTTGCATTCCGACGCAAACCGCTTTGACCGTCCCCTGATGCGCGGCGTGGGCGAGGTGCTCGCCGAGGAAACGGCCAAAGCGATTCAGGACCACGGACAAATCGTCGTTGTCATCTCGCACGTGCACCGCGAACGCGGCACTCCCGAGAACATCCAATGGGAAACATTTGCTGCAGAATTACAAAAGCATCCTACCATTACTATCGCCGTCACGCAGGAAGTCGGCCCGGACCCTTTGGAGGGTTTGGCGGGTTGTCCGAGCGCGGCGCTGAAGCAAATTTTCGAACAGCACGGTCAAGGGGACGCCATTGTTTTTCTTATGGAGTTGCCGCAGTGGCGGTGGGTGGAACGAAAGGTAGTGTTGCCTTCCATCAAAAGCAAAGTCATCGTGCTGGCCAATACTGCTTTGATGCCCAAAAGCCAGTATGAAGGGTATTTTTCAAAGGGAATTCTCTCGACGTTGATCCTGGGCCAATGGGGAGGTGAGGGTGCCGGAAGCATCGAACCCCGGAATCCGCGTGAGGCCTTTCATCGCGAGTTTCGGATTTTCACGGCCGAGAACTTTGTCTCACTCCCGGGTGAATAAACGTCCTTGAAGTGATCGGTTTGTTTGCCTTCACGCCTACCCAAAATACAATCCCCCCGCCGAATTTTGGGTGAGAGGAAAATGCTGCCAGAAAGGTGATAATTTTATGCTATAATTAGCCAGCATTGTGAAGGTTGATACCCACCTAATATGCCATATTCACGCACGCTGGGAACGGTGTGGCTGTGAGAGGATGGGGTGACTTTGAAAGTATTCCAAACAGAAGCCAATCCTATTTCGAGGCGGTGCGCAACGAAAGGCGCGCTTTCTCGGAGGCTTCTCAGTGGAACTCCTGCTAGGGGTTTCACACTGATTGAGCTAATGGCGGTGATTTTGGTGATCATCACTCTCTGTCTGATCACCATGGGAGTGACGACTTTCGTTCAACGCCGACTCTCTGTAGCCACCACGCGCGCTCAACTTGCGGCGATCGCCTCCGCCCTGGAAAATTACAAGACAGACTGGGGATACTATCCGCGCACCTACACGAGACGCCTTTCCACGGATGGCGTGGTTGAAATCTCCAACAACGCGGTTCTTTATCGCGCTCTCTTTAGTCAAGGGAAGCAATACCTGACGTTCCCCAAAGCTCAGATTCATCTTCCCTACTACGGATCTGGCTTCGGTGGATTGGCACAAACCACGACTCTGACCAATCTCTTCGATGTTTATGGTTTGTCCTTCAATTATTATTGTTCCCCTCAAACACCTTACGTTTTGGTGAACATCAATCCGGGAGGGTGCACCACAGGAGGGCAGGTCAACGTGGCCTCGTACGATTTATTTTCCTATGGTCGCGATCACATTACCTTCGCCGATAAAGGGGCGACTGCTTGGCCTCCAGCCGTCGGTGGCGCGCCAGGGGCAGACAACATAGTCTGGACGAACTACAATTCCACGCTGGATGATGTAGTGTATGGTCAATAATTGGAATGAACCCATGAACAGGAAACATCATTCCCCAAATCATGCTTTCACACTGGTGGAATTGCTGGTTGTCATTGCGATCATTGCCATTTTAGCAGCCTTGCTATTACCCGCCCTCAAAGCGGCCAAGGACCGGGCGAAGACTGCAAAATGTGTCAGTAACCAAAAACAAATCGGTGCGGCGACTGCAGCTTATCTCGGGGACCATAACGGTTATTATCCGTACGGAGATCCGCAAGCGGTCTATGATTGCCCCATGAGCGGGCCGCTGTGGAGCTCGGGATGGATTGCCTCGGGACCATCAACGATTTGTCCTCCAACATTACCGACAAATTATGTGGCGAACGTGGGTTGGACACAATCCGGTCCCGGAATGAGTTTCGTGGCTCCTTGGACGCAGCTTATCGCCACTTATATGGGGACCACGTATGGCAGTCCGGCTTGGCAGTGTCCATCAAATCCCTGGCCGTTCCCGACAACTCCTACCATTTATGCCTGGTCCTATTTGTTGAACGACGGAGCTTTCCCGCAGAATTGGGTTGCCATTGGCGGCGCCCCTCAAACGCCGCCAAATTACAGCGGCTGGGCCCGTAAAATGCGTGCGACGGATATCAGTTCACCCTCTGCGGTCTTGTTTGTCGGGGAGCGCCCTTACACCGCATCCGCAGCGAATCCGTATGCGTCGGCCATCTCTGCGGCTTGGAATGGCCGTATTTTTGAAATCACTTGGCGTGCATTTATGACCAACTCATTGTCAGGATACAACATTCCTTCGTATCCTGCGCTTGGGTACAATCCCATCGCCTCCTGGTGGCATAGCGGGGGAATGAATAGCCTCTACGTCGATGGCCATGTGGAATGCAAAAGCTACTCTACGCTTTCCAGCTACGCAGCCGCTGTCAGCGTAGGTGGCCCGTGTCCAAGCGGCGTTTGCGCACATTATTATGTGGGTGACGGAAGTCCCGGCTGTTATTTTTGGACAGACAATCGAGGGACCGTGGGTCCGTATAACAATCAAGCCCCCAATGGACCGTACGGCAAGCAATATCTCAGCGAGTAAATCGCATCAAATTCACATTGCCCAGCGCGCGAGACAGAGGATCGGGTATCGCTGAGCGTTTCAAACGTCTGTAATTTTGTTTCATGGAAATCTCCCATCGCAAGCCGGTTGTCGTTCTCGTGGTCCTTGTGTTGCTGATCGCCGGGTATTTCATCTGGCGAACGTTTCGCGCTCCGGATACCAAGTTCAATCAACCTTTATTCGTCGGTTCCGGACAGGTTGTGGCAGAGGAAACGGTGAAGGCAGTCAATGATCGTGGGCGTGTGGTCGCGGTAATCGGTGCTGACCAACTGCAGGAGGATGCGCCGCAGCACACGCAGTGGCAAACATTCCGTAAGGAATTGCAAAAGCATTCGGCGATCACGTTGGCGGCGACCGAAACCATTGCCTATGATCCTGCCGATCCGCAGTCCGATATGACAGCGTGCCCGATCTCCTCATTCCAATCGATCCTCGGGAAACACAAGGATGTCGACGCCATTGTTTTTTTTGTCGGGCTCCCCGCCTGGCACTGGGTGGAAGAAAAAAACGCGCTGCCGCCCGGAGTTACCGCCAAGGTCATTATTCTCGCGAACCTGAGTGGTTCCACAAAGCCGCACTACGAGGAATATCTGAAAAAGGGAGTCATTTCCTCCCTGATTATCCGGTGTGGAGGAACGCGTCCGGTGCCGAATCCAAAATCCGCGCGCGAATGGTTCGACTCCGAGTACCAGATCTTCACGCCGCAGAATTATGAATCGCTTCCCGTAGAGCCCGTCATCGGACGCGACCTCTGATTCTTCCGGCAGCGGAGGTCAACGCTGATAGATCGGCATGAAGTGGTGGCGGACGGAGAGGCTCAACACGGCCATCGATGTTGCATATACGGGCGATGCTTCCGCGCCGCCGCCTTGCCATCGGCCATCGGGTTTCTGTTCGGCCAACACCAATTGTTCGACGAGTGAACGCGCTTCGTCGGCCGTTTTGCCGCCGCGTTGGTACATGCCTTGCGCGAAATAATAGGTGCCGTAATAAAAGTAGCCGACACCGGCGTTCTTGAGTTTGTTCGCGCGCAACCAGTTTTCCGTGCCCTGCAGTTCGCTGGACGTGTAGTCGCCGCAAACTTGCAAGGCCAGCAGTCCCGCGGTCGCGCTGGAATAGCTGGGGCCGCCGCCGGGCACGTAACTGAAGCCGGTGAGTAGATTGAGCACCTTGCCGTCCTTGTCACGCGCGGAAGTGTAGGAACGTTTCAAGTAGGCAACGGCGTCATCGATAGTTTCCTTCGGGACAGCGAGTCCGGCGTTTTTCGCCGCGCGCAACGCCATCACCTGCCACACGCTCACGGAAAGATCGGCGTCCGGGGAAACGGGGGAATAGCGCCAGCCTCCTACATATTGCGCGCCATTCTTTTTCACCTTCTGTGCACGCACGATAAGGTCGATCGCTTTCTGACAGTGTTCACGAATCGAGGCATCCTGCTTCGCATCCACGCCCATGCCGATCAATTCGGACAGCATCAACGTCACAATACCATGACCGTACATCATCGAACCGTCGTTCGCGTAATAACCCTGATTCAACGTGTTTGTTTCCTGCCGTCCGGGTGCGAGGATGTAAGCGACCGCTTTGCGCAACGTTTCACCGGCGGGTGTGGGATCGCCCGGTTGATGTCCCACGGCGAGCATCGCCATGATCGACAGGCTCGTCATGGCATGCTGATGGAAAG
>JADMIO010835385.1_pt1 | contig 37128 bp, 28 predicted proteins | sample 8958161 | NCBI WGS metagenome assembly JADMIO01 (sample SAMN16585339, study PRJNA669376) | soil metagenome | isolation source: Crop rotation soil | place: USA: Cullars Rotation, Alabama | collected 2011
CGCGACAACTTGTCCACGTGGAATTCTAAGCTTAGGATCCCAATGTGCTGGAAAGAGCGATGTTGACGGTCTCATCGGTTGAATCATCGAGCACTTGGATCTCCAGGCGATCGCGCGGGTAGTCAATCTCGCTTACGGATTTCACCAGACGCTCGACGACGTACATCTCGTTGAAGAGCGGCAGCTGCACGGTGATGTGCGGCAGATCGTTTTCGGCGAACGATCCCTTGGCCGTTGGCGGAAAGCGCGAGTACCGCCAGAACTCAATCACCTGTTTCACGCGATAGACACCATAGATCGCCAGCACCGTGAGGATGCCGAAATAGATAATCAGGACGGTCCAGTCGAAGGCATCAAACTGATAGAGCGGGCTGATATTAAAGGTCGTGGCCTGATGCAGCGTGTCGGAGAGTCCGGTTTTGTAAAGAGAATCGCAGTACCCTGGGAAGTCAATACACAGATCACCGGTCGGGGGCGGAGGACAAAACCATCCGTGGTCCAGACACTGGGAAATATTAACTGTTGCGGCAATTAGAGCTAGCACTGGTGAATAGTGATGAATCCTTTGGGCCAAACTCGGCCGTGGCATTCTAACGTAGCAACGAACGGGGCTCAACCTGGTCAGTTCTTCTGTTTCTGCAACTCGGTTCTTATCTGCGTCAGGATCTCGTAATACTTCCAGGCTGCGGGCGCGTTCGGTTCCTGGTGATGGTCGGGTTTGAGGATTAGGTTTCCGGTCGAGAGCAGGACCTTCTTGACCTCCGGATTCTGCTTTACCTTTTCCCAGGTCGCCGCGACGATCAACTTGTAATGTTCGCCGGGCGTGGCGGGTTTATATTCGAAATGTTTTCCTTCGAAGCTCACCCATGTGATGCCCATCTTCTCCATGTTCTTGCTGGCCAACGCGCCGGCGGCATTCGCTTCGAAGGCGACCATTTGCGCCACCTGATCGCGCGTGTACTTCCATTCGAGGCCGGAAAACCTCGCGCGGGGATCGTCCGGGCCTTCCGGATATTTCATCATCTGCCAGAAGCCCTCGAGACTCGCGTAACGTTTGCCGTGGAATACAAAAGGGGTCGGCGCGAAATTGGAAAGCAATCCGAGTTCATGACGCTTTGACAGAATCACTTCGCCGGGTCCCGCTTCCTGCGGCATGATTTCCCAGTCAGGCTTTTTGGGATCGTCGACGGGCGTCCACCAGTGCGCGGGGTATTTCGGATCGCGTTTGATCTGTTGACCGGCGGTGGCAGCGCTTAGCGCTGCAATCGTGATGAGAAGAACCAGGAATTTGATCATTGCATTTACGCGGCTTTGCCGCAGCAACAGTGCGGTAAGCCTATGGCTTACCGGGCCAGCTTTAATAGATTTGAGGAGGCTATGCCCTCCGGCAATTCGGGGCGTAGCCCCGACTGACGTGACCGGCTCTGCACGGTAAGGCAAGCCTTACCGCACTGGGGCACGGCAAGCCGCATCACTGGGGGGCACAGCAAAGCCGCCATCCTTCCAGACATTCCCGTATTCAATTCACGTAGTACCCGGGTCGCGCGCGCGTCTTTAAATCCGGATGACCCTGAATCTCGACAGTAACTGCGCGCCACGAACCGTCGCGCTTCTCGTTGGTAGAACGGTAACCGATGCTGTAGACCTTGCTCAAATCTTCGATTACTTGTTCGTACACGCCGTTCAGATCTTCAACCTTGCGTGCGCTGTAATACAGGCCGCCACTCTCGAATGCCAGCATCGCCAGAGTGTTGCGCGCGTTCGCATATGTCCGCCGGCCACTATCACTATCAGAGTTACGATCCTCGGTGTCCAGATAGATCGGCACCACCAGCGCATCGTGCTTGCGCACCGATTCCAGCAAATCGGCGAAGCTGATCGTCGATCCCAAAGACAGGTATGCCGCACCCAGAGCATTGTCCACCCCATCAGTCATGAAGACCACGGCCCGCCGTCGTGGTGAACTGGCCGAGTCGAAAACTTGATCGAGGGTGAAAGCCAGGGCATCCCACACGTGCGACCCGCCGCCCCCTTCGATTTGATTCGCGGCGGTCAGCAACCTGGTTCGGTCCGCCGTAAGCGGGCAAACAACCCAGGGTTCGTCTGCGAACGCCACGATTGCCACGCGGTCGGTAGCTCGCGTAGCTTCGATAAATCTCCTGGTGGATTTACGAATCAAATCACGTTTCTCGGCGGTCGAGCCAGACAGGTCGAGCAGCAGCACGAGATCGAATGGCACGTCGGTCGTCGCGAAGAAACTTATCTGCTGCGGCTTGCCGTCCTCGGCCACCGTGAAATCTTTCTGTTCGAGTTTGGCGACTTCCTGGCGCAGCTTCGTTCCGTACACGCTGACATTCAGGCTCACCAGGTTTGTATCCACGCGCACAATATCGACATCGTCATCGGTCGTGCTCTGTAGAACCTTTTCGGTTGCCTTGGCGATCGATGCCTGCGAATTATCAGAGAAAGAATTCGCTATCGCTCCCGTCGCCTTGATTAACGGCAGACGGTAAAGCTGCTCGAGACCGCGCAGATATATCTTCAGCGGCAGCAAATCATATTGCTTACGCCGCGCATCGACGTGCTGCTCGTCGCTGATAGGAAACAGGACCAGGAAGCCATCTCGAATCGTGGCTTGCGTGCCGAAGATTTGCTTGAGGCCGGCATTGGTGCGCAGTCGATCAATGTAAGCCGCAAATGATGACTTGCTGATTTCGCCCTTTTTTACGGCGGCAATAATCACCGGCAGCAGGTCGCGCTGCAGCTCATCGGTGGCGCTATTGCGCAGCAGGTAGAACATCGACTTGACGCCATCCTCGCCAACCAGATCGCGCGTGGGCCATCCGTTTTGCTTGATGATCGAGCACAGCTGGGCTGTGTTGGACTCACGAGCGCTGCGCAGTGTTTTCAGAATCGTCGCGTCGCTCTTATTGTCGGCGACGTTGTCCTGGATGCGTTCCTGCTGCTTGTAGGCCAGCTTGTTTACCTGCTCGTTGAGTTTCTTATTGAACGGCCGCGGCGCGGAGGATTCGATTTGTTGCGTGAATGTTTTGACTTCATCCTGAGTGAGACACCTGGTCTGCGCGGAAATGCGAGTCGCGGCGACTGACGATGAGATCGCCGCGACGAATAAAAATACGGGCGGGAGTAAAAGCCTGCGCATGTTGATTAGACCGGCTTATTCACTCATTGGTTTGCTGGCGGGCTTTGTTGAGGCGCACCTCGGGATGCAGATTCTCAGTGAACAACTTCAGGATGCGCTTGTATTCGTCAGCCCAACTCTCTTCGCGCTCGAAGCCGTGATCTTCGACCGGGTACGGCGCAACTTCCCAATTAGTCTTCCGCAGCTCGATTAACTTCTCGACTAAACGCACCGTGTCTTGAAAATTCACATTGGTATCGACCATGCCGTGACAAATCAGCAGCGCACCCTTCAACCCATTGGCGAAATAAATTGGCGAACTCTGCTTGTAAGCTTCCGCATCGTTCTGCGGCAGATTGAGAATGTTCCCGGTGTAGCCATTGTTGTAATGGGCCCAGTCAGTCACCGGCCGCAGCGCGGCGCCGGCGGCAAACACATCCGGTTGGGTGAACATCGCCATCAAAGTGATGAAGCCACCATAGCTGCCGCCGTACAACCCGACCCGCTTCGGATCGACGTTGAATTCCTTCACCAGGTAATTAACCGCATCGACGTGATCGGTCAGGTCCTTGCCGCCCATGTGCCGGTAGATGCCGGTGCGCCAATCGCGGCCGTATCCGGCGCTGCCGCGATAGTCAATGTCGAAAACCACAAAGCCCTTCTCCATCAGGAGATGATTGAACATGAACTCGCGATAGTAAGAACTCCACCAGCGATGGACGTTCTGCAGATAGCCCGCGCCGTGAACGAATAAAACCGCCGGGCCCCCGCCCTTGTAATTCGACGGAACGTACAAACGACCCCAGACCGTCGCACCGTCGCGCGCTTTGAAACTGACGATCCGCGGATCGATCCAATCGTTGGTGAAGAATTCAGGAATAGGAGAAGTCGTCACCGGCTTCAAGGTCGCTGAAGCCTTCTCGTCCAACGGTTTGTTGGCGAAGAGGTAAAGCTCCGGCGGCTTGTTACTGTACGAACGCACATCTGCCAGCATCGTTTCGTCCGGCGAAATATCCACCTGGTTCTGTCCCGGCAAGCCGGTGATTTGCGTACGCGTACCGCCGTCGATCGACATCGAGAAGAGACGGCGCTGGAACACACTGCCCTCGCTCGAGGTAAAAAAGAACTTCGTCTTGTCCTGCGAGAGACGGACGTCGGAAACTTCGAAGGGTCCTGAGGTCAGTTGCTTCGGCTCGCCTCCATCGATCGAGACTGAATAGAGATGCGACCAGCCGTCGCGCTCGGACTCGAAATAAACGTGCTGATTGTCGGATAGCCAACCGAGCGTGAATGCTCCTGGTCCATCGACCCACGCATCGTCGTGCACCGTCGCGAGTACCTTGGTCTTGGCCGTCGACGGATCGAGCAGCAATACCCAGCGATCTTTATTGTCGGCCGCGCGGCCCATGAGAACCGCGTTCTTCCCGTCTTCAGACCATTGCAGTTGACTCAACTGCACGTCGCGATCTCTTTTTACCTGCTCGCTGGTTTGCGTGCGTTGCGTGTCGGTACGCGTCTGATCCGTCGCGTTCATCTCCGTCCGTTGGGGCGGAGGCGTCGCCGGCAAACGCTGCCCGTGATCGATATTCTTTGTATCACCGGTTTCAGTGTTGATGACTACGAGTCGGGTGCGGTTCTGCGTATCACCGACTTTGGAACGGCCTGGGATATCCTCGGTGTATCCCGATTCAGTCACGTAGTTCGGCACGATCGTGTTCTTGGCGCCAGTAGCCGGTTCGCTGACGACGGCGATGACGTACTTGCCATCCGGCGAAAGGTTCAGATTGATCACGTTCTGCCCACCGGGAACATTGAATGGCTTGCGCTTCTCGCGTTCTTTTCTGCGCTTTTCCTGCTCTTCGCGTTGTTCGGCGCGCTCGCGCACGGCGTCGAGCAGTCCGCGCTCTTCCTTCTTCAGCGTCTCCTGGCTGTCGGTGCCTTTTTGCGGCGAAGCACTCGCGGCCGCAGTTGCGCCGGGACCGCCACCCGCGCGGATGTCGGTCAATTGTTCGAGCGATCCGCCGTCGAGCGACATCACGTAGAGATTATTCAGCCGCGTGAAGTAAATGCGTTTCTGGTCGAAGGTGAAATGCGGATTTGTTTCCGCGTCGACTGTGCGCGTGACCTGCCGCCGCGCCTGCTTCGCGTGATCGTAGATGAAGATGTCGCCTTCATCGGTGAACACAGTCATCGATTTGTCTTTCGAGAGTTCACCGTTCGGCGGCGGCGCTTGCTTCGCTTCCTCTTCAGTCAACCGGCGCAAGCCGGAACCATCGCGATTGACCACGTAAAGACTCATCTCTTTTAGACGCGGCTCGTCAGCCTGCTTCCAGCGAAAATAAACCTTCTGGCTGTCCTGCGACCAGTAGACACCCGTCGGCGGATAACCGACCAGTCGCGGCCCGCGCATGATGCTGTCGACGGTGAGTGTGAAAGTCTTCGCCGGCGCCGGCTTTGATTGCTGCGCGCCAACTGAAGACATCAATGAGATCAGCAGCAGCACAGCGCTGCAGTAGCGACTCTTGTTTGTGGTTATGTTCATAGCCGATTGGGTCGTGCGCCAAGAATTGAGTGCAACAAAAACCAGTCAGATGATTGCGATTTCTTTCGCTCGCTTGAGACATTCCCATGATGCATCCGACAAACCATGAGAACCTTGCCGGTATCGTCACCGGCATGACCTTTGCCAAAGCGAGCGACGCAAGGAGCGTCATTCTATATGAAGGAGACAAAGAGATGAACATGCGTGGCACGATCAGAATGTCCCTGCCTTTGATGATCTTCTTAGGCGCGTTGGGCGTGGCGTCAGCCCAGACTGCTGAGCAGACCGTCAACGTCAGGATGGTTACCCCTACCGCGGAAGAGCGCGTCGCCAACGAAATGAAAGAGAAAGAACTGCGCAAGGCTGCTGAAGAGAAGAAGGCCGCCGAAGAAGCGGCGAGAATTGAAGCCACCAGTCCGAAGGCACTGCTGAGCAAGGCGCGCATTGTGCACATCAACTCGAGAACGACCTACTTTGAAGAGGTGCAGCTGGAGAATGCTCTGCGCAAACACAGTGAAATCGATCAGTGGCAGATCGCCATGATCGACGGATACCAGAGACGAGATCTGGCTGATACGGACATCGAAATCGATCGGCCGTTCTTTACCTTTACTTACACCTACAAGATCACAAACCACAGCACCGGGATAATCCTGGCGACCGGAAAACTCGATGCGATCGACAGCAATGCCGCCGCATCCATGCTGGCTGACAGAATCATTAAAGAAATCAAGACCGCGCGTGGTGAAGGAAAGAAAAAGTAGCGGCCCGGCTGTCATGGATTGAACGGCAAATCCTCAGGCCCCGGATGCCACGTTTTCCGGCGCTCGATCCATTTTTGTAGCCGGTCACACATCTTGCCGCCGGCGTTCGAATTCTCCCACGTCGAACCGTCGGTAAACAAAACACACTGGAGCACCGCGCTGCGCAGAAACGTCGAACTGTTTTTAGCAATGTCTGCGGCATTGACAATCCTCGGTGGCGACAGTTGGGTGGTGAACTTTATGGTCTTGTGTTTCGCCGCATCGATCGGCTGAATGTTGGCAAATGAATGGCGCAGCACTTCTGCATTGTTTGCCGGATCAGTGAAGATGAAATCCCACGAGAGCGCCTTGATCGATTTCGTTCCCGCGTTATTTAACTCCATCGAATAAGCATGCAACTCGGTCCGTTCAATTCTGACGGCCGAGCCGTCGGTGGGCAGCGGCAGGCGATTCGGATTGCTGCCGGCCGTTGTCGCAACGGAGCCAGTGGAACTGACCGCGGTAAATGTCTCGACCTTGACGTTCCGGATAGTGACGCCCGCGGGAGACTCCGGCAGGGCTTGTGGAGAGGTACCGCTAACCAGCGCCACGGATAGAAACAGGGCAGTCAGCGACATGATGGGCCTTTCCGCAACTTGTGATTTGCGATCACGCAAGTTAACAACTTACGCTACCGATGGCGACGCTACATCAAAACAGGCTGAGACTCAGGATAGAGAGTCTCAGCCTGCGAACGGGCGATCGAATTTCATGAACGACCTCAGCGGTCGGAAACGATTTACTGGTTCTTCATGGCGGTGCGATCCGCGACCCGTTTTTCAAACGCTGCCGTGTTCACCTTGTCGGCTTTGCCTTTGGCGATGGCGGCCTCAGCAACGGTCTGCGCCTCTTCTTTCTTGCCCATGTCCCAAAGGATATTCGACTTTAATGACAGGTTGGGGAAAGTCTCTTTGACCTTGATTGATTGGTCGACGTAGGAGAGCGCCGTTTCATAATCCTTGAAGCGCGCATACAGCGTTTGCGCGACTTGCGCCGGCAACTGTCCGGCGGTTGGATTGGCGGCGATCATTTCATCGGCATGTTTGCGCCAGGCGGCTTTAACATCTTTCACTTCGACGGTGAACGGCACGCGCACTTTCTCCCAGCGCAGATTGACCGTCGCCGAATTGTCGGTCACCGGATCGAAGGTGTAGCTCAGCCACTCCTGATTATCGCTGGCGGTCTGGGGCTTTGCTTGAATACGCAGAGCGTCCTTCTTGGCGTCATAAGTGAAGCTGCCCCACTGTCCTGGATCGTTATTGAAGATGATCGTCCACTCGTCTTTACCGGGCTTCGCGTGCATGCTGTAGCTGCCCGCCTTCAACGGTTGTCCATTAATCAGAACGTCGTCGGTGACTTGAAACAGGGTCGCTTCGTTTGCGCCGGCGCGCCACACGTGATTGTACGGAACAATCGGCCAGCCCGGCTTGCGCTCATTTTGATTATCCAGCGTGGCCTCGCCCGCATGGAGCGCCTCCATCTCAGGCGGCGCGTCCGCAAAAATCGTTCGCTTATTCACCGGCGGACGGCTGTAGGTGATGGTGATGTCGGTAACGCCGACGGTCTGCATCACGCTGGCCTTCTGGCTGGGCCGCAACGGCTTAATCGCCAGCGGCGGCGTCTGCGCAAATACGTGGCCCCAGCAACCGACGGCCAGCAGAATTATCAGATGGAAAAACGGAATTCGTTTGAGCGATTTCATGGTGGCACTCCTTGGGTGTAGAAATTTCGGGCGCATTATGTAACGTGAGAATGGCAGGCGGCAAGCGACGGTCCAACGCGGAGCGTTTGGAGTGCGCCGCCATAGCGCAGCGGCGACGGCGCTTTGGTTTTTTTCAAGCAACCGCATAGGCGACGATCCAAAGCGCCGTCGTCTGCCGGCGCACTCCAAGGTTCCTACATTTTGGCTTTCAGATCGGCAATTGCTTTCTCGAAGCGTGAAGTATCGGCGCCTTCGGCTTTGCCCTTGACGATGGCTTGTTCAGCGACCGCCAGCGCTTCCGATTTCTTGCCCATATTCAGAAGCAGGTTCGCTTTGGTGCGCAGGTTCGCGAAGGTCTCTTTCACTTTGATCGACTTGTCGACCCAGACCATCGCTTCGTCAAGTTTGTCGTCGTTGAAGTAGGCGTTGGCGACAGCCAGAGGCACCGCCGGATCGTTCGGGTTGGCGGCCACTGCGGCATCAATCTTCGAGCGCACCAGTGAATCCTGGTTCGCTACCTGGAGCGTGAAGGGCAGCGCCAGTTTTTCCCAGCGCACGACTATCTGCGCCGAATCCGCGGTCATCGCAGGGATGTCATAAGACAATTGCTCCTGCGAATCCTTCAGCCAGGTCGGCTTTGCCTTCACCCGCAGGGCATCCTGCTTCGCGTCATAGCGAAAGCTGCCCCACTGGTCGGCAGTCTTGTTGAAGGCGATCGTAAATTCGTCTTTGCCGGGGATGATGTGAATGCTGTAAGCGCCGGCCGGAAGTTTCTGGCCGTTGATGAGCACGTCATCGGAAATTGTGATCTTGGTCGCTTCGTTGGCCCCGGCGCGCCACACGTGACCGTTGGGCGCAATCGGAAATTCCTTGCCGGATCCTTCGGCACCGTCGATGGTGCCTTCGCCTTCGGCGGCTGGCGATACCTTGTTGGCCTTGATCAGCGCGGCGACCTTGTCCGCCGAAATGTCACCCCAGATCATGCGGCCGCGGACCGCGGGTCGATGATAAGTGATTGCCACATCTGTAATGCCGATGGTCTGCGACAAGGTCGCTGACGGACTCGCCTGCGGCAGGCGCACCTTCACAGGCTGTTGCGCGAATGCCGGCAACACCATTGCGAGTGTAAACAGAATAGACAATGCTAAGAGAGAAGCGCGTTTTGAACTCATTGTTTTTGGACTCCTTTGTGCAGAAATGCGAGCGCGAATTATAACGTGAGAGTGCACGATAAGTTTGTCGCCGGAAGTGATTTCACAACTTTTTACAAAGCTGTCAGAAGGGCGGACCGTCAGGGAGGGCGACTTACGCGGGTAATAACATATTTGACGAGTCAACGGAATTCTCAACCCGAAGGGTTGATAGAAAGTAGCCGGGGGTCGAAGCGTAGCGATACCCCCGGATCTGATGGATCAAGGATTCGCACCCTGAAGGGGTGCCAGCCCAACTCTTTGACCCTTTCAGGGTCAGAATGCAATTGGCCGTCTGATCCGGGGGTATCGCTACGCTCAACCCCCGGCTACTTTCTCCACAGCCCTACGGGCTGCCAGGTCTAAGCCGCGGAATGTGATTACTTGATTCGCCAAGTATGTCAATGCCCTTGCGCGATTCGATTTCGAGACAGGTAGTCGAATGCTAGTCGGGCCCTCCCTCACGGTCGGGCTTCTGACACAACGGATGAAATTAAAAGAAGCGCAAGGAATGGTCCCTGCGCTTCTTTGAGAATCAAGCGAGTGTCGGCACCTCGCTTACGCTCGGGTTTCTGTTACCAGATCACGCAGCGATCTTTTTCCGGCCGCACCATTGGATCGCCTTCCTTGCACTGGAACGCGGCCGCAAACTGCGGCAGGTTCGAAAGCGGACCGTTGACGCGGAACTTACTCAACGGATGCGGATCCTGCAAGGCGATCAAGCGCGACAATTCCGGCCGCATGTTCGTCGCCCAGCCGCGCGCGTACCCGAGAAAGAAACGCTGCTCGGGCGTGAACCCATCGATGTTGGCCGGCCGCGGTTTGCCTTTCATCGATTGCTGGAAAGCCGCGTAGGCGATCACCAATCCACCAAGGTCGGCAATCGATTCGCCCTGGACCAGCTTGCCGTTCATGTTGAGGCCCTTCTCGACTTCAAAGCCGTTGAATTGATTCACGATGCATTCCGCCTTGGCCTGGAACGCTTTCAAATCGTCCTCGCTCCACCAGTTGGCAAGATTGCCGATCGGATCGAACTTCGCGCCCTGATCGTCAAAGCCGTGCGTCATCTCGTGACCAATCACCGAGCCCATGCTGCCATAGTTCAAAGCGTCATCGGCGCCCGGATCGAAAAACGGCGGCTGGAGAATGCCGGCCGGAAAAACGATTTCGTTGTTTTGCGGACTGTAATAAGCGTTGACTGTAGGCGGGCTCATCAGCCACTCGGCGCGATCGACAGGCTTGCCGATCTTGGCCCAGTCGCGGCGCTCATTGAATTCAGCTACGCGAAAACGATTTGCCTGATACGAGCCGCGATCGATTGTCAGTGACGAGTAGTCGCGCCACCTGTCCGGATAACCAATCTTGTTCATAAAGGCGTCGAGCTTCGCGATCGCCTTCTTGCGCGTTTCAGGGCTCATCCAGCTCAAAGTGGTAAGGTCGCTTTTCAGCGCGGCTTCCAGATTGCGCACCATTTCCAGCGCCCTGGTTTTGGCGGCCGGCGGAAATGCCTTCTGCACGTACACGGCGCCGAGCGCTTCGCCCAGAGCGGCGTCGGTCGCGGCGACGCAACGCTTCCAACGCGGCAAATTTTCCTTCGCGCCGGAAAGCACCGTCCCGCGGAAATGGAAATCTTCATCGACGAATTTCGATGACAACGCGCTCGCCGCGCGATTGATCAGATACCAGCGCAGGTAGGTCTGCCAGTCGGCGATCGAACTTTCGGTCAATTGCTTGTCCAGCGCTTTGAAGAAGTCCGGCGTCGCCACGTTGACATCGGCACTCGTATTACCGACCGTGCGGAAATAGGTAATCCAATCGAACGTCGGGGCCAGCGTCTTCAGCTCGCTCTGGTGCATCCGGTGATAGAGCTTTTCCGGCTGGCGCAGCTCAACCGGCGGCAGCGATGCTTCCGCGAGTTTGGTTTCGAACTTCATAACCGCGTCGGCTTCACTCGCCGCCTTCGCGGCATCATCGCCCGCCAGCTCGAACATCTTTGCGACGTGCTTCACGAACTCGTCGCGAATTTGCTTGGAGCGATCATCGGCTTTGAAATAGTAGTCACGCGTCGGCAGGCTGAGTCCGCCCTGAACGATGCCAATCGTCACGTCCGCCGAGTTCTTGAAGTCGCGATTTGATCCCGAACCAAACGCCGCGTTGTAACCGAACGAATGCAGATGTGCGATCGCGGCTTGCAGCGACTTCTGATCGGTGATCTTCGCGATCCGATCCAATTCGGCCTGCAACGGCTTGATGCCTTCGGCTTCGATCCTGGCCTCATCCATGCAGCTCGCGTAATAGTCGCCAACCTTCTGCTCGTTGCTGCCTTTTTTGGCGGCGGCATTCTTTGCGGCCGCCTCGAGAATCTCGTGCAGCACCTCACGATTCTTTTCGTCCAGCAGGTTCCCCACGCCCCAGGCCGAGTAAGCTGCCGGAATCGGATTGGCGGCGAGCCACCCTCCGTTCGCATATTGGTAGAAGTCCTCGCAAGCGGCAGTCTTGGTGTCCATGTTCGACACTTCGAAGTGTCCCGCCTGGCCCACAATCGCCGTCACGCTGAAGGCGACGACGAGCAACAAAGAAACGATTCCGCTAAAACCTTTCATTCTGATCTCCTGATTGATTTAAAGAATTATCGACTGGACTAAACGCCCGGTTAAAGAAAACTGTACAGCTTTCCCCGGCGCAATACCAAATACGCGTTAGCGGGATGTTACGGCTGAGTCACTAGATCTGTTTCAGGGACCAAGCCTGCTTGACGATTACTCCATTTCGCTCGTACCGTCACGCCGGTGATCCGAGCGGCTGTGTAGGGGCAGGGCTTGTCCCTGCCCGCCCTCGGCTTCTAGCACAGACAAGCGACACAAGAGATCGGCACGGGCAGGGACAAGCCCTGCCCCTACAAATGACTCGTAAGGAAATGATCGAGACGCGTTGCTGCATCGCCGGCGGCGGACCGGCGGGCATCGTCCTTGGCTATCTGCTGGCCCGGGCCGGCGTCGATGTCGTGATCCTTGAAAAGCACGCCGATTTCTTTCGCGACTTTCGCGGCGACACCATCCATCCTTCAACCCTCGAGGTCGTCTACGAACTCGGCTTGATCGACGAGTTTCTGAAACTGCCGCATCAGGAGATCAGAGAATTTGCCGGCCAGATCGGAGATGAAATGATCCCACTGGCTGATCTCACGCACTTGCCTACGCACTGCAAGTTTCTCGGCTTCATGCCGCAGTGGGACTTTCTTAATTTCTTTGCGGCGCAGGGGCGGAAGTATCCGCGGTTTCATTTATTGATGGAAGCTGAAGTTACTGACTTGATCGTTGAAGGCAATTGCGTCGCCGGCGTGAAAGCGACGACACCGCGCGGCGACATCGAAGTGCGCGCTACTTTGACCGTCGGCTGTGACGGGCGTTCGTCAACCGTGCGAGAGCGCGCCGGCTTGCAAATCCAGAGTCTGGGCGCGCCCATCGACGTGCTCTGGTTTCGCGTGTCCCGCCGGCCCAACGACCCTGGCCAGGTGCTCGGCCGTTTCGTGCCGGGGAAGATTCTCGTGATGTTGAATCGCGAAGAGTACTGGCAATGCGCCTTTGTGATTCGCAAAGGAGCGTTTGCCGAAATCAAGGAATGCGGCATCGACGCGTTTCGCCAGGACATTAAATCGGTCGCGCCCTTTCTCGGTGAACGCGTGCAGGAGATTAATGACTGGGAGCAGGTCAAATTGCTGACCGTCCTGGTCGATCGACTAAGAAAGTGGTATCGCCCTGGCCTGCTCTGCATCGGCGACGCCGCGCACGCCATGTCACCGGTCGGTGGCGTCGGCATCAATCTCGCGATTCAGGACGCGGTCGCGACCGCCAACAACCTCGCGCGTCCGCTGTCAGAGAATTATGTTTCATCAAGCCACCTGCAGAAGGTGCAATGGCGGCGCGAATTCCCAACGAAGGTGACGCAGTGGGGACAGGTGCAGGTGCAGGAGCGGATCCTCAGCACGGTGCTGCAATCGCAGCAACAAGTCAGGCCGCCCTGGTTCCTCCGCTTATTCCAAAAGTTTCCGGTCTTGAGAAGAATTCCGGCGCGGTTGATTGGAATTGGTGTGCGGCCGGAGCATGTGAAGACGCCCGACATTCTAAATCCACCGGCGCCGTACCAAGGACCACGTGGCGGGTCTTTCGATGTGTTGGATTTACTTCTTTACTTCTTTCCGTTTTCCTAGTCGGCGGTGGCGACGGAATTTATCCGCAGATTACACAGATTAACGGGGCGATCTTTCTTCGGCGTAATCTGCGTAATCTGTGGATAAACTCCTACGAGAGCATTCTCTCAATCACACCGTAACTCGCCTGCAAAGCTTCGCCGAGTTTCTCAGGTTGCGAGCCCCCGCCTTCGGCCATGTCGGGTTTGCCGCCGCCGCGGCCGCCGATGATGGGCGCGAGTTCCTTGATGACCTGGCCGGCCGGAACTTTCTTCGTGAGGTCGTCCGAGGTGCGCACGATGAGTGAAACCTTGCCGTCGTTCGCCCGCCCAATCACCACCACTCCTGACTTGATGCGATCGAGCAACGTATCAGAAAGCTGACGCATGCCCGCAGCGTCGAGGCCGCTCGCTTCTTTCGCCACCACCTTCACGCCGGCGATGTCGCGGGCTTCGTCGCCGTTTGCCGCCGCGCTGCCAATCGCGCCGCTGGCAATCTTCAGTTTCAAATCTTCAGCTTCGCGTCGCGCCTTCTTCAACTCATCCTGCAGCTTGCCGATCACGTGCGGCAGTTCGGCGCGCGAGGTGCGCAGGTTGGCGACTGCTTCGTCGATCAGCATTTCATCTTCGCGGAAACGTTCGTAAGCGTCCAGCCCCGTGATCGCGCGAATGCGCCGAACACCGGAAGCGATCGATTCATCGCTCGTGATTTTGAAAACACCGATGTCGCCGGTCGCCCGCACGTGCGTCCCGCCGCACAACTCTTTCGAAAATCCGGGAACCGTCAGCACCCGCATCATCCCTGAATATTTTTCGCCGAATAGCGCCATCGCGCCCGAGCGCATCGCCTCTTCAACCGGCATGACGTCGGTATCGACCTTCACGTTGCGCAGCACTTGTTCATTGACCAGCCGCTCGACTTCTTTCACTTCGTCTTGGGTCATCGGCTGATAGTGCGTGAAGTCAAAGCGCAGATAATTCGGCGCGACGATCGAACCAGCCTGCTTCACATGGGTACCCAACACTTCACGCAGCGCCGCGTGCACCAGGTGCGTCGCGGTGTGATTGCGTCGTGTGGCATCGCGCGTCACCACGTCGACTTCTGCCGTCACGGTGTCACCGACTTTGATTGAGCCCTTGTCGACTTTGACTTTGTGAACAATCAGTACCTGTGCGGGTGAGTAAGTATCGAGCACGTGCGCCACGAGGGCAGTACCGCCCGCGTGAGCGGGTGGATTAAGGAGTGTCCCTACGTCACCAACCTGTCCGCCAGATTCCGCATAGAACGGTGTCTGATCGAGGAGGATTTCGCCTTCTTCCCCTTCGTTGAGCGATTGAACCTCACGGTCTCCTTTGATAAGCGCAGCAACCCTCGCATCGTCGATCTTTGTTGTCTCGTAACCTTTGAATTCTGACTTTGTGTCGTGGCGCCGCGATAATGCCACGTAGATTGGCCTCTCTCGCCTGCCTTCAACTCTCTTTGCTTCTGTATCCTGTTTCTGAAGGCGCGCTATTGACCTCTCCATACCACTCCGAAACTGATCTTCGGTCAATTCCTCAATGTCTCGGACTCGATACTCGATCAGTTCCCCTTCATCGTATGCTGGCGTTACAAGCTTATGTTTAGCCTGCAGGAGGATGACATACATCAGATCAATAGGAGTTCCGAAAGTGTCGTACAACTTCGCCAGTTCTGTGCTGTGAATCAAGACCTCGCCTGACTTGCGTTCACTTTTGTCGATTAAATCATCTAACTTCTGCAATCCAACCGTCAGCGTCGATCCAAAGCGCTCCTCTTCCAGTCGCACCATCTTGTCGATGAAATCGCGATGAGCTTCGAGTTCGGGATAGGCTTCGCCCATCTGATCGACGACGAAGTTCGTGATCTTGTGGAAGAACGATCCTTCGAAGCCGAGCGTGTGGCGGCCCTGGTAGATCGCGCGTCGCATGATTTTGCGAATCACATAATTGCGGCCTTCGTTGCCCGGCAGAATTCCGTCGGCGATCGAGAAAGCGGTCGCGCGCGCGTGATCGGCAATCACCCGGCAGGCGAATTGCTTCTGTTCTTCTAACGTCTCGTACGCACTCATGATTTTGTTTTCAGAATCGCTACTACAGCATCAACGATTCTCGACGTGGCCTTTTCGTTCAAAACACCCACTCGGCGTTCTATCAAAATTTCGTGTCCGGTAAAAACTTTGTCGGGTCGCGCGAAGCTCTCCTGACGTAGTGAACCCTGCGCAAAATCGGCCTGTTCAATCTTGATAGCCTTGGCGTCGATCGCGGCGTTACTCGTTATTTGGCATAAGAACCAATCCTGTCTGTTAGCTTGGGCCAGCACTACGGCTGGACGAAGTTTCTTGTCCGACAGATCCGAAAAAGGAAACTCCACTAACACGATGGAAGCTCTGCCAAATGCTGCCACGCGCGATCCTCCTCCGGTGTATTCCAAAGTTCAGCCAGCGATCTTTCGCTCAAAAGCGCAGTTTCAGAAACCTCCTGCTTCGGATCTTCGTCCAGGATAGTCACCAGCGCCCGGCGACTCTTTTCCAGCTCAACGTCCTCGTGAAGAACTATTCTTCCGTGCTTATCGATTGTTGCTTCGATTGTTTGACTCATTCTCATGTTCCTATGGCAAGCTGCGCGGTGAACTCAACCACGTTCTTCAACAAATCCGTTTCGTAATTCGACTTCACGCCTTGCAGGACGACGCAGAGACGTTCTAGCCCCATGCCGGTGTCGACTGATGGAGCGGGTAATGGTTTGAGTTCGTATTCCGTCTTTACCGTTCCATTCGGTCCTGGCGACAAAATAAAATGGCGATCGAATTGCATGAAGACGAGATTCCAAATTTCGGTGATCGTGTCGCCGGGGCCGTTCACGTTGGCGGCGCAGTTCTCAGGATCGGACGGATCGTCGCCCATGTAGTAGTGGACTTCGCTGCACGGACCGCACGGCCCAGTCTCGCCCATCTGCCAGAAATTATCTTTGCGGCCGAAGCGCAGGATGCGTTCCTTCGGCGCGCCGACTTGCTCCCAGAATTTCTCAGCGTCTTCATCAGGGCCAACTTCGTCGTCGCCTTCGAAAACCGAAAACCACATGCGCCGAGGGTCCAGTTTGTATTCATTGACAAGCAAGTCCCACGCAAACTTAATCGCATCTTCCTTGAAGTAGTCGCCGAAGCTGAAATTCCCGAGCATCTCGAAGAAGGTCTGGTGCCGCGCGGTCTTGCCGACTTCGTCGAGATCGTTGTGCTTGCCGCCGGCGCGCAGACATTTCTGCGACGAGCAGGCGCGGATGTAATCGCGTTTCTCGTTTCCGAGAAACACATCCTTGAACTGATTCATGCCCGCGTTGGTGAAGAGCAGGGTCGGATCGTTGGCCGGCAAGAGCGGCGATGAACGCACACGCGTATGCCCGTGCCGCTCGAAGTACTCGAGGAATTTTTCGCGAATTTCGTTACCAGTCATGGGTCTGTGAGCAGTTGGCGGTAAGCAGTGAGCAGAAAAGAACCTGACGTTATATCTGGAAAGGATTCGCTGTGTCAGGAGGCTCTTAACTGCTCACTGCTCACCGCTCGCTGCTTACTTTTCAGTTTAGCATGCGCTCAAGTGGGTCATGAAGTTTACATATTGCGCATGGTTGACTGAGGGCATACCGAGCCATCGAAGTTGGCGGCAGAGTGTAGCCCCGGGCGTAAGCCCGGGGGATGGTGTGCCGTATAAGACCGAAAGCCCGCAAAGCGGGCGACAGACGCTTGCCACGCTCTGTCGCCCACTAAAGTGGGCGGCATAATGTTTTGGGACATGATCCCAGGGCTCCGCTCGCTTCGCTCGCTCCACCCTGGGTTAAACTCTTCCGCCGCTCCGCGGCTGGTTGAGATTCCTTCCCGCTTGAGCTATTGATTAACGAAATGACCCAACGCACATGCTGTCTTATCATCGTAGGGTTAATCGTTTCCCTATGGGCCACCGCCTGCACACAAGAGACCAAGCCTGCCGGGCCGACGTTCAGCGGACGTTTGTTCTTTCTCACCGGTGACAGGTCCAAAGGCGCAGACCTCGCGGAACTCGACGCCGCGCCGGCCGGTGCAAAGAACAACTATCAGATAATTACCAGCGGCATAGTTGAAGCGTTGGCGAGTCCGGATCAAACCAAGCTGCTCTACGCCACGAAAGAGGGAATCATGCTGCGCGATTTCGGAAGTGGCGCGGTGAAGTCGTTGATCAAAGGCGACAGTTCGTGCCTGGCGTGGGCGCCGGACGGCAATCACTTCAGCTACAAGCAGAAGTCGGGTGAGACGACGAAACTCTATGCGTCTGATCTGGAAGGCAAAGCGAAGCTGATTTTAGATTATCCAAACGATTCAGCCGATTGTGCGCAATGGATTTCAGCTGATCGCCTGGTGTTCGATCGCTTCGTCGGCGCGGCGCAAAAGAAAGCGAATGAACAACTCAAACCGAACACGACCACGATCGCGACGATTGGCGATTCCGTGAAAACCAAAGACACGCCGCGCAAGTGGACGGTCGAATCCATCTGCGCCAAAAGCAACAATGGATTTCTGCGAGCGGTAGATGGCAAGCTTTTAATCGGCAATCGTATAGATCATTTCGAAAATCTTGATCCTTCAGCTGCGCCGTGTTCTGAATGTCGTTTCGTCGGTTACGCCGCGCAAAGCTGCGTGCCGTTCTTCATCGAACAGTCGTCGAGCACAGCGACCGATTTGTTTTACTTGAATCCGACGAACTGGCAGAAGCAAAAGCCGGCAACCATCAACCGCAGCTTTGCTCCGAACGCCAAAGGGCTCATCAAGTCGTCCGCGAAGTTAATGGTCATTGGCGACGGAGCGAATTTGTTCTTGGTCGACACAGAGAGTGGAGCAATTGTCTCGCTGTTGGAACAAAAGGCGGAAGATTCATCAGCACCTGCCGATCAGAAATCGCCGCTGGTCTGGATCGAAAAGTAACCATGGCCGGCTGTAGGGGCAGGGCTTGTCCCTGCCCGCACCTCTGACTTAAGACGGGCAGGGACGAGCCCTGCCCCTACAGAAGTGGATCTAATCCTCCGGGTCGCTCTTCAGCAATCGCCGCACTCGCTCACTGACCAACTCGAAGCCAAATCCCTGCCGCAGTAGGTGGTCGAAAAGCTTCTTGGCGTCTGCGCGCGTTTTTGGTTTGCCGCGCAGGCGGATACGTTTGGCGATCGCGCGCTCGATCAGTTCTGCTTCGGGTGTTGTTTCGAACACTTCATCCAGCGCCGAGCCGGCGGTTTGCTTGTCAATTTTCTTCAGCGACAGATCGCGTTCCAGGCGCCGCCGGCCAATCGGCCGTTCACGTACACGTAAGCTGGCATAGCTCTGCGCAAACTTCGCATCGTCCAGATAACCATACTCACGCAGACGCGCAATGACTTCATCGACAATTGCCGTTGTGGCGCCGCGGCTGTCGAGTAAGCGCTCGCGTAGTTCTTCGATCGAACGTTGTTTGGCGGCGAGCAACTTCGCGGCGCGCTGAAAAATCCGCTCGCGGGCCTTCGCTGGATCGAGCGGCAACTGATCGTCGGCTTCGCGAATCTGTTTTCGTCTTTGCCTCAGCATGTTTGGAGCGTCTGTGCGCGTTACGCAATCTCAATTTAACCACAGAGGACACGGAGGAACACAGAGGATTACAATCGCTGAAATGAACGGGACACTCATCGTCGACAAGCCCGCGGGAATAACTTCGCATGACGTGGTGGTGCGCGTGCGGCGAATTATTGGCGAGCGGCGCGTGGGCCACACGGGGACGCTCGACCCGTTTGCCACCGGCGTGTTGGTGGTGCTGGTCGGCAAGGCGACGCGTCTCCTGCAATTCATCAGCGGCGTCGAGAAAGAATATGAAGCTGTGATTCGATTCGGGTTTGCGACGGACACCGGCGATGTGACCGGGCGGCGAGTGGCCATGCCGAACCAAAGTCCCAGAGATTTGCGCGCAGAGCAGATTGAAGCGGCGATGACTTCGCTGCGCGGCGAGATCACCCAGGTGCCGCCGATGTATTCAGCCAAGAAAGTGAAGGGCGAGAAACTTTACGAACTCGCCCGGCGCGGTGAACAGATCGAACGCCAGCCGGTCAGAGTAACGATCCATGAGTTCGAGGCCCTGACCATCAATGGTCAATTATTAAATGCGCGCGACGACGGCACTATCGATCTCAAAGTACGCGTTATCTGTTCGGCGGGAACGTATGTGCGCACGCTCGCGGAAGACCTGGGCGCGCGTTTAGGTGTGGGCGCGCACCTCGCGGCGCTGCGACGTACACGGGCCGGCCGTTTCGCAATCGAATCCGCCATTACCCTGGAACGGCTGGCGGAACTCGCGGAGGAGAATTCCATCAAGGATGAGATGATTTCGCTGGATGCGACCGTGGGCCATTTACCCGCCATCGTCATGAACGAAAGCGATGCGAGACGGGTGATGAATGGACTTAATCTCGAGACTAATTCGGACCACCGGGACGGGCAGCGTGTGCGTTTGCAGAACGTGGCCGGCGAATTGATTGCCGTAGGGATCTTTGATGCCGAACGCCGCATCGTTCATGCCGGCGTTGTGCTGGGAGGTTAATCGGCCAACCACAGCCGCGGTCTTTCTCTAGCCCAGGCGTTCACGCCTGGGTTAACAGGCGATGAAAATGAAGCCCCATTCGATGGGGCTTGCCGCTTGACCCGCGATATCCCCAGCCGTAAACGGCTGGGCTAAAAAAAAGGTAATCACGTGCCTTTTATCTCCGACCGTTCACTTGTTAACATTCGCGCCAATGAAAAAGAGATACCTGGCTGCCGGACTCACTGGCGTCGTCGCGGGCGCAGTCGCTACGAAACTGCTCACGCGACCGCGCGATGTCAGTTGGCCCGACAGTCTCGAATTCATCTACAACCCGGAGTATTCCTGGTTCACGCGGGTCAACGGCGTGCGCATTCATTATCAGGAAGCCGGTGACGAACACGCACCGCCCATCATTCTCATCCACGGCTTCATCTCTTCAAATTTAATTTGGAGTCATGTGCTGCGGCCGCTGGCGCACAAAGGCTTTCGCGTCATTGCGCCCGACTTGCCGGGCTACGGTTATTCGGACAAACCCGCCGATGCCAAGTACTCGATCGCTGAACAAGCACGGGCGGTCATCGGTTTGATGGATCGTCTGGGAATTAAGAAAGCGATTATCGCCGGCGCTTCCTATGGAGGCGCGGTGGCCGCGACCATGGCGCTCGATTATGCCGAACGCGTGCACAAGCTGATCTTGATCGGCGCGGTCACCAACGACGATGCGAAAAAGAAATTCTTGTTGCGCGTCTCGTGCCTGCCTTTGATTGGCGACGTGGCGACGCCGCTCTTTCTGGGCTCGCGTTGGATTTTGAAGCAACGGATGCAGGCGATGTACCGCCGGATGGAGAAACCGATTAACGAAAAAATGGTGGCGTCGCGGCATCATTTGCTGGCGACTGCGAATACTCACCGGGCGATGATTCGTACCGCCCGAGCGTGGAGCGCGAACCGGATCGAACGCGAGGTGCCACTGATCCGGCAGCCGACGATGATCGTCTGGGGAGATCGCGACGATCATTTCCCGCTCGAGAACGCCTTTCGATTGCGCGACGCGATTTCCAATTCGAAGCTGATCGTGTTTCGGAATTGCGGACACCTCCCGCCGGCCGAGCATCCGAACAGGTTCGTGGAAATAGTCAGTGAATTCTGTGCGTGATTTGGAGTGCGGCGACTAGTCGCCGCTTCCTGGGACCGCTCGTTCTCGCCGTGACAAAGCGCCGCCAAGCCGGCGCACTCCAAATTCATGTATAATCCCGCGGCTTTATCCACCTGAATTATTCGGAGACACAACCTATGCTCAATCGCCGCGCGCTCGCTCTCGGCTTAATCGTCACTCTGTTCTGCCTGCCTTTGCTGGCCCAAAACGGAAGCGACGAGGATTTGCTCGAACGCATCCGCAAAGAAGAACAGACCAACTCGCAGATCATGAAGACCATGCACATTTTCACAGACGTGTACGGTCCGCGTCTGACCGGTTCGCCAAATCACAAAGCCGCGGCCGAGTGGGCCGTGAAGCAGATGACGGCGTGGGGAATGCAGAACGCGCATCTCGAGCCGTGGAACTTTGGGCACGTGGGTTGGCTGAACGAACGTTTCACCGGCCACATCATCTCGCCGGTAAAAGACGTGCTGACCTGTGAGGTGCTCTCATGGACGCCGAGCACGCGTGGTCCCGTCACCGCCAAGGCGTATCAGATGATCCTGCCCGATCGGCCGACGCAGGACCAGTTGAATGCTTATTTTGAAACGCAGAAGGCAAAGGTGCGCGGCCGGATCGTGATGGCCGGGAAATGGACCGCGATTCCGGTCGATCTGAATCCGCCGGCGAAGCGCCTCACCGACGAGCAGGCGCAACAGCGTTACGGTCCGAATGCCCGGTCGGGCGGCGGATTTCCGCAACAGTCACCGACGCCGACGCCCGCGCCGGGCGCGCCGCGGCCTTTGACGAACCGGCAGATCGACGAACAACTCGACGCCTTTTTGAAAAGCAACGGCGCTTTGATTCGCGTGAACGACGCGGCCTTTGCGTTTCGACGCATCCGCGCCTTCAACAATCGGACCTTCGACATCACCAAAGCGCTCCCGACGGTGGTAATGAGTAACGAGGACTACGGACGCATCACGCGGATTCTCGCCGACGGCACTGACGTGACGCTCGAATTCAACATCGTCAACCGGATCTATCCCGAAGGGAAGACTTCCTACAACACGGTCGCGGAAATTCCCGGCACCGACAAAGCCGATGAAGTGATCATGCTCGGCGGCCACCTTGATTCATGGCACTCGGCCACCGGCGCCACCGACAACGCAGTCGGCTGCGCGATCATGATGGAAGCCGCGCGTATCCTGAAGACCCTGGGCGTCCGGCCGCGCCGCACGATTCGGGTGGCGCTTTGGAGTGGTGAAGAAGAAGGATTGTTGGGTTCGCAGGCTTATGTGAAGGAGCACTTTGGCAGTTTCGAAAATCCGAAACCGGGTTACGAAAAATTCGGTGGCTACTTCAATATCGATTCAGGGACCGGCCGCGTGCGCGGCGCGAGTGTGTTCGGCCCGTCATCCGCCGCCGACATCATGCGCAAGATCCTCGAGCCGTTTAAGGACGATGGCGTCGCGGGCGCGGTGGCTTCACGCGGTCGCAATCTGGGTGGCAGCGATAACACTTCATTCAGCAACGCCGGCCTGCCGGGCATCAGCATGGGCCAGGACCCGATCGAGTACAACTCGCACACCTGGCACACAAACTTCGACACCTATGAACGCATTCTCGAAGACGACGTGAAGAAGGACGCCGTGACGGTCGCCTGGTCGGTTTATCAGTTGGCGATGCGCGATGATCTGTTGCCGCGGTTTGCGAAAGCGGATATGCCTGCTCCGCCGCCGACTCCGACACCGGCAGCGTCGCCCACGCCCACACCACGTAGACCGCGAGGTTAGTGATTAAAAAGACTCGGGAATGCGTCAGAGTCTTGCACCCTTTTCAGCGTGCTGAAACTTAACCAGGCCTTTCCGGGTCTGCGCTGCGGTTACTTTCTCCCAGCTCAGGCTGTTACGCAACGGCTTCGATCCGCGGCCGGATCAATTGCGGGCGATAGGTATAGCGCGAAGGCTTAAGCCGCTTCTCTTCGTACATGGCGTGATCGGCCTGGGCCATCAAATCTTCAATTGAATAGCGATCGTCTTCGAAGTGCGCCACGCCCACGCTGACTGAAAGATTGTATGGGCGCGATCGCACTGCGTTGCTCGCGTCGAATTGTTCTCGCAATCGATCGGTCAGAGATTCTGCGCCCTCGTCCTCTTCGATGGCCGCCAGCGCTACAAACTCGTCACCACCCAGTCGCGCCAGAATATCCGAGCTGCGAAATGTTTCCTTGAGAATTTGCGCGGCCGCTGCCAGGGCGCGATCGCCTTCATGGTGGCCGTAGGAATCGTTGATCTGCTTCAATCCGTCGAGGTCCGCATAGAGCACGATCGGAATCTTGTTATCGCGCCGGATCGCAGCCACGTGCTGGTCCGTGACGGCGAGGAAACCCCGCCGATTGTATAAGCCCGTCAACTCATCGACTAGAGACAAACTCTGTAAAGCTGCCTCCGCGCGCTTGCGTTCGGTGATGTCCTGAATCTGGAAAATGAAATGCGCCGGGTTGTCATCGGCGTCGCGCACCAGCGAGACGCTGTTCAAGGCCCAAACCACTTCGCCGTCGCGATGTACGTAACGCTTTTCGACCTGTGAAGTCGGGGTCTCGCTCTGGAGCAGACGATAAAGATTGGCGAGGTCGTTGCCGATATCATCCGGATGCGTTACCGCCTGGAAGTTCGAATCGAGCATTTCGTTTTCGGTATACCCGATCAAATTACAAAGTGAGCGATTCACCCGCAGCCATGCGCCTTGCGGCGAGACAAGGGCCATCCCGATGGCCGCATAATCAAAGGCGTTGCGAAAATGCTCTTCGGTTTCGCGCAGTGCTTTGCTGATCCTCTCCTGCTCGGCGATATGACGATTGAGTTCTTCAACGTGGAGCCGCGCCTGCTCGGCCTGGGCCGCCGCGCCCTCGACATTCTTCATGTAGGTCCAGTAGGTGAAATAGATGATGGCGATGATCGGAATGGTCGCGCTCAACGCAAAGAACCCGATGTGAGTGATGAACTGCGCGATGATGCCGGCGGCTGAGGCGCCGGCGAGATAGGTCAAAGACGTCCAGAGAAAATTTCGACTCCACGATTTCCAGATGGTTACTTCCGTCTTGAGCGCAGAGTTGATGGCGACCAGGATCGAATTAGTCAGATATTGGACCACCGCCATCGTGGACAGAATCATCAAGTAATTCGGCGAGAAGTAATCATGGCCGCGGAGCGCCCGGCCAAAAAAAGAACGCAGCGTCAGGACGGTGAGAAACGTGGCACAGGCCATCACGCTGGCATTAAAAGCGTGAGTACTACGATGGCGTCCGATGCGAAGCGAAGCGCAGGCAGCCTCAGCCGCCGCCAAAAGAATAGCGACTTCGCCGCCGAAGACGAGCAGCGACAGGAATATGAAAGTGTCGGAAACGGAGATATGCGCTTTGACGCGCGGGATCGGGATGCTCAGACGCGGTCCGATGAGAATTGTGACAACCGCGAGTAGGACGAGCCGAAAGTCAATCTGATCATGGGTCAAGTGCGCCGCAGTGAAAACCACCACCGCGACGCCCGCGGCGATTACCGCCCAAAAATAAATTCGACTGATACGGCTACGGCTCATAGACGGGTCGAGAGGGGGAAGACCCCACCCGCGCAATGGCAATGACCGTACCGCGTCAAAACCTTGTATTTGCGAACAGATTTGTGGAGTGTACGGCGTCAGGCAGAAGCGGTCACGTCAGGTTGAAGTGAGAGCCTTCAATTTGAACGACTCTGTGGAGTGCGGCGGCACAGCGCAGCGGCGCTGCCGCTTTGGATTATGAATGGATCTGAATGTCGGCGCGACAGACGATCCGATCCAACGCACCGTCGCCGCTGCGCTCTGCCGCCGCACTACAAATTAGTCCTTCCGATAAACCACACCATTCTTCATTACAAACACAACCCGCTCCATCGCGTGAATATCTTTCAGCGGATCGCCGCTGACGGCGACGATGTCGGCCCACTTGCCGGTGGTCAGCGATCCAAGGTTCTTGTCCCAACCGAGCAGCCTGGCGCCGTTCAAGGTCCCCGCCTGGATTGATTGCATGTTGCTCAGCCCGCCCCAGTCGACCATCAAAAAGAATTCACGCGCATTCGAGCCGTGAGGGATGACGCCGGCGTCGGTGCCGAGCGCGATTTGCACCTTCGCCGCCAGGGCGATCTTTGTCGCGTGACGAGCAGCGGCGGCGGCGGCCAGAGCCTTCTCGGCGCGCAGGCCTTTGAGCACGCCGGTCTTAGCTGCGCGCTCCACAGCTTCGGCGGCGGACAGAGTCGGCACGAGGAAGGTGCCGCGCTGGCTCATCATCGTGGCGCCTTCTTCATCCAGAAACGATCCATGTTCGATTGATGAGACACCGGCGCGCGTGGCGATTTTGATTCCCTCGGTGCCGTGCGCGTGCGCGGCGACTTTGCGATCGAGTTTCTTCGCTTCATCGACCAGCGCTTTCAATTCTTCAAAACTGTACTGCGTCGCGCCCACGGCGTCGCCTTCGGACAGCACGCCGCCGGTGGCGCAGGTTTTGATCACGTCGGCGCCATATTTGATTTGCAGGCGCACGGCCTTGCGAATCTCTTCCGGGCCATCAGCCACGCCGTTCATCGGATCCTGTTGAGCGAGCCCGGGCCGAAAGCCGTTTTCATCGCAATGGCCGCCGGTAATGCCGATTGCATGCCCGGCTGATTCCATGCGCGGCCCGACGATCCATCCTTCATTGATCGCTTTGCGCAGGGCCATGTCGTCGAAGTTTCCCGACGCGCCGACATTGCGCACGGTGGTGAAGCCCGCCAGCAAGGTATCGCGCGCATGTAACACGCCGAGAATCGCGCCAAACGATTCGTAATCACGGACCAGGGACATGTCGCCCTCGGGATCGCCCAGCACGCGCCCGACAAGGTGTGTGTGTGCATCGATGAACCCGGGCAGCAGGGTGACCTCGCCAATGTCGATCACTTTCGCATCTGCTGGAACATTTATGGAACCTGCCGCACCAACCGCCGTGATTTTATTGTCGGTGACCACGATAACTGCATTGTTGACCGCGGGCGCGCCGGTGCCGTCGATCAATCGGGCCGCCTTTAAGACGGTGACGCCTTTGCCTTCCGGCGACTGGGGTCGAATGCCGATCGGCGCGGGTGTTTGCGCCACGACGGTGAAGGTGAACGATGCAAGCGATAGCAGGATGGCGACGGACTTTCGAAACAGGTTCATTGAGTTCGATCCTCGAGGTTTGGAGTGAATGCAAATACCATTTTGCGCTACATAAGAGCGCGCATTCTATTTTAGATTTCCCTTATGCGCCACTATTGCGGTCGAAGGTTTAGAAGAGTATCTTTCCGCTAACCCGGACGCGCAATCATTTGTCGGCCATCCAGTCGCATGCTGCGAAAGTTCAAATTCATTCTGTTGGTTCTGACGCTCATGATCTGCGCGTCGGCTTCACTTCGAGCGCAGGGAGATGACAAGGACAAGCCAGAGCAGCAAGCCGCCAAACAGAAGGAGTTGGAAAAGAACGCGCTCAAGCTTCTTGATGATGCCATCGCCGGCGCCGGCAGTCTCAAGCTGCGCGAGAACCGTTCCTATGTTTTAACCGTGGCGGCCGATGCCGTTTGGCCGTACGACGAAAAACGCGCGCGCACATTGTTCTGGGAGGCGCTTGGTGCGCTCAATCTGCAGACTTATCAGGAAGGCAACCAATCCCTCGCCAAAGAGACCAACACGCCGGTCACCTCCACACGCTCCAACGGCCCGAGCAAGGAACAGTTGGAAGAGCTGAATAAGTACTACGGGCGAGCGAACCTGCGTAACGACTTCCTGCACAAGGTAGCTCGCCGCGATCCGCAATTGGCGCTCGACATGTTGCGCACGACGCGACTGGGCCCGCCTCCGAATATTCCGGGCATGAACCGATTCGATCCCGACGCGCAGTTGGAACAGGAGCTGGTGGCGGTCGCCGCCGCGAACGATCCCAAGCGCGCCTTGCAGCTCGCTCGCGAAAGTCTCGCGAAGGGTTGGGCTTTTCAGGTTCTCAACCTTTTAAGGCAAATCAATCAGAAAGATAAGGATACCGGCTCCCAACTGGCCGGCGATATTATCGCGAAGCTGCAGACGGAGAATCTCAACACCCCGAACAGTTTTGCGCCGTACCTGGCGATAGATCTGCTTCTCTCAAGCAGAGAGCAGGGCGCGGTGCTTGCCGTTTTGGACGAGGGCGAAACTTCACCGCCGGTCACGCGACTGAAGCTCGACGATCACCAGAAACAGGACCTTGTTTATTTGCTTACCGACGCAGCGCTGAGCGCCACCGGCGGCGGGAATGCCTTGCAAGCAACCCGGTCGGTCATGCCTGAAATTGAACAGTACGCGCCCGATCGATTGACGAAACTGAAGGCGCGACTGATGGAATCCGATCGGTCGCTGCCGCCAAATGTGCGCGAGTGGAATAATTTCAATGCGAAGTTTGAAAAGGCCTCGCCCGAGGAGATGATCAAAGCCGCCAACCAGGTCTCTGAAGATCAACGACGCGCGTTGTTTTCGCAGGCGGCATACAAAGCGGTCGCCGGCGGCGAGGTTGATCGATACCGCGAACTCCTCAACAACCTCGATGATGAGACGCAACGAAAGCTTGCTCTCGATGCGCTCGACCAACAGCAAATGAACGACGACATCGCTCGCGGCAAGACCGACGACCTCGAAAAACTTGTGGCCCTGATTCGTGTCAAAGAGCAGCGCGCGATCGCGATGTCTGAGCTGGCCTTGCAGCTCGAGAAAAAGGACCAGCATGACGCGGCGGTCAGACTGCTCGACGAAGCGCGGCCATTAGTGAAAGTCGAGCTGGCGAACGAAGCCCAATCAAACGCGCTGCTGGCGGTGTTGTTTGCCAGTGCCTTGATTGACCCCGCGAAAGCATTCGGTCTGATCGAACCGATCGTCGATCAGACCAACGACCAGATCTCGAAACTCGCTCTGGTTGACAAGGTAATAAAAACAGGCGCGATCAGGGACGGCGAAATAATTCTGAACCAGCCGCAGATGTCGGTCGAGTACACATTCACCAGATACTCAGCCGGTCTCGTGGCCTTGGCTAAAGGTGACTTCGATCGCACGAAGGCGCTGGCTGAACGCTTTCAGCGGAATGAATTGAAGGTCACCGCCCGCCTGTTAATCGCTCGCGCGATGCTGCGAGCTTCATCCCAGACTCCGAAGTCGAACCAGCGCTAAGATCTTACCAGCGACTAATTACTTAATTCTGATCCGAGCTTTGTTTGTCGTTTGACTGTGCCACGTGAGGCTGACCAGCACGCTCTGTCTCGCCGGCAGGTTGCCTGGCAACACGACCACGACTTCCGTAAAACTCTGTCCTGGCACTGCGCCTACGTACTCGACCGTGAGCGGATAAATGTTGAATTGTGCGTCCTCTGCGCGCGCGGTCACCGACGACGCGTTCTCGCCCGTACCTAACGTGAGATTCGTCGCGAACAACATTATTCGAGTGCGATTATCCGAGCTCAAGTTGAATGGATTGGTCAGCGCAAACGGATCGCGAAACATGGTTACCGAATCGAGCGCAATCGCGATGTCGCTGGTGTCTTCAGTCACCAAAGCCGGCGCCGGCGTCTGCACGGTCAGCGTCACTTCGTTGCTCGTCGCAGTGCCGAAAGAGTTCGTGACGACGCAACGGAATTTGGCGCCGTTGTCTGCCGCAGTCGTCGGCGGAGTCGTGTACGTCGGCGAAGTCGCGCCGCTGATGTTCGACTGGTTTCTCTGCCACTGGTAGGTCAGAGTCGCGCTGCCGCTGGCCGTCACGCCGAAAGTCGCCGTCTGTCCCTGCATCACGGTCTGGTCGGCGGGTTGAGCGGTAATACTCGGCGGGGTTCCGGCGGTGAACTGAACTCTGAACAGCGAGGCCGAACCAATCGCCAGATAGTACAGGCTGCCATCATCGGCGACCTTAAGATCGACCAGCGTGGAAATACCGGAAGCGAACGCTGTGGTTGTTTTGCTCGACGGATCGAAAGAACGAATCCAGCCGTTGCATAGATCGCCAAAGAAATATTTACCGACATAGCTGGTGGGAAACTGAACCGTAGCCGGATTGTAGAAAGCCGCTCCGACGATTGCGCAGCCCTGCGTCAAAAGCGATCCATGCGCGTACTGAAACAAAGGATCGCGGAAATTTGCATTCGCCGGTGAACACGCACCTTCGCACAGATTCCAACCGTAATTCGATCCCGCAAGGCCGTCGTTAATCTCTTCCCAGGTCGTTTCGCCGACGTCGTTGATGAACATGCGGCCGGTTCCAGGCTGAAAACCAAAGGTGAATGGATTGCGCAGGCCCATGGCCCAGATCGATCTGTTGGCGCCGCTGGCTATATTGAAGAAAGGATTGTCGCTGGGAATCGATCCGTCAGAGTTGATGCGCAGTATCTTACCCAGACGATTGCTGAGGGTCTGCGAGTTGGCGGCATTCGCGTTTTCACCAACCGCGACATAGAGCTTTCCGTCCGGACCAAAATGGATCGCGCCGCCATTGTGGTTGCCGGCGCCGCTCAAGTTATCCAAATCGGCCAGCACAAATTCACTCCCGGCCAACGCCACGTCGCCATTCGCGGTAAAGCGGCTCACGCGGTTGTGCGCGGGGCTTCCCGGAACCGTGTAATAGACGTAGAGAAAATGATTTGACGTGAAGTTCGGATCGAAGGCGATGCCCAGCAGCCCGCGTTCGCCGTTCGAGTCGACCGTCAAGCTCACAAACGGCGTTGCCAGCAACGAACCGTTCTTGATGACGCGCAACTGTCCAGCTTGCAGGCAGACAAAAATTCGCCCGTCCGGTGCGATCTCCATCGCGGTGGGACTCGACAAGCCGCCGGCAATCTGAGTCTCGCCAAAACCGGCCGGCAGTGTTGCCGCAGTCAAAGATGAATGCGCGATCAAAAGAACGAACAGAATATTGACCGCACTAAAGACTAATCGTTGGTTATGCCGATCGGGTATGGGAGTTCCTGTGTCCGCTAAACTCATACTGATTCCCAGTTCCGAAGCAGATGAGGATTCTGACTTCTTTGTCACGAGCAACGAAAGCGATCGAGCACGCTCTACGTCGCATTCGGATAATATTTTGGGGCTGGTGATCTGTTACCTGGGGCTTGAGGGGAGTATATCTTGTCGCTTCCAGTTTGTGCCAGACGTTTGTTCTGCTCGTGAACTGAATCGTGTTTTGCTCGGCAAGATCCTTTTCTCTAGCGCAGGCGTTTACGCCTGGGGCCGATAAGCATTCCACGGAAAAGCCCCATTCAATGGGGCTTTGCAATTTTTGTTTATCTGCGACCCAGCCGTAAACGGCCGGGCTAGAGAAACTTGCACTGCTCAACAGGTCGATGCTTCACCACTTAATCGATCCTTCTTTCGAAGTATCGATCTGCGCGAGCTCTTCGTTTGAACCGTAAAAGAAGCCTTTCATGTTGTCCATCAAGAACCCTTGCGCGTCCGGACTGGTCAAATCCAGGCCGTAGTGATTGATGATGCGGGTCTGCGACTGGAGCCATTCGGCCCAGCATGGTTGGCAAACCTCGCTTCCGATCCGTTGCCCAAGTTCTGTCGGTAAGGGTGCATAGCCCAAGGCGGCGCGCTTTTGCCCACATCGGGCACATTTGATTTCGTCTGGCATTGGTTTCTCCTGGACGAGGGATTATAGCCGTGTCGGTACCGGGAGCGGTAGCCACCGGATCAAGTGAAACCTTAACCTTGATCCTCTGTGCGGCTCTTCTGATCGTAAGGCGTCAATCGATCCGGTCGCTATCGCCCTACTGCGCGGCTTTAATCGCAGCGATCGTATCGTCATCTTTGGGCCGGAATAGGCCCAGCGGCCGCACATCTCGATAAGTGAGCACACCTTCACGATTGATGACGAAGACGGATCGCGCCACTTTGCCCGGAATCAACGATTGCGCGCCGTACAGGTCCGCCACCTTGCGGTCAGTGTCGGCCAGCAGACGCAGCGGCAGTTCGTGATGTGCGGCGAAACTCTTGTGCGATTCGACTGAGTTGGTCGAGATGCCGACAACCTCGGCGCCGGTGGCGGCATAGTCCTTCCAGCGGTCACGCACGGAACACATCTGGCGCGTACAGATAGGCGTCTCGTCGCCCGGATAAAAGAGCAGCACGACGACCTTGCCGAGATGATCAGACAGTCGCCAGGTCTGCCCGTCGCCATCGAGCAGATCGAAATCGGGGGCCGGGTTGCCTTCCTGGGGATTCGAGGATGTCTTCATGGACGCCAGCGATTAGAGGTTGCGGAGTTTCATTCACACCGAGGCTTCAGCTCGGTGCTCTTTCATCGCAATTCCAGCATTGATAGAAAGCGCCGCGCTAAAGCGTCGGCGAGAATGAGAACATTTCAAAATGTACTGACACTAACCTTTCGTGCTATTTGATCAAGGCCGCGAGGCTTGCGGCTGTGACTTGCGTGCGAATCTCCAACTCGGTGCCGCGCGCCGTAACTTTCAAATTGTTCAGCGCGCTCTCGGCCAGACTCTTACGAGGCTCGGTCATGTTCATAATAAAAATGCCGCCGATCTGCCTCAAGCCCTCAACCGTGTCACCTAGATTCTTGGCGGCGGTCGCCGAGTCCGTCATGGCGACCAGGTTCACACTCACATCAGTCTGGGTTGAGCCGACCGCACCGTAGACCTGTCTGATTGAGCTGACGTCTTTGGCAATCGTGTCATTACCCAGATCCAGTTTGGTCAGCAGCTCGCGCGTGAGGTTGCCGCCAAAACCGATCACCGCGTTTTGATCGCGCGTCGCCAACGCAATCAGCTCGGCCGGCGCGCGTCCAGCCTTGCCGGCATCGATGGCTAAGCGGACGTTGGCCGGAGTCCCCATCGCCAGTGAATTCTGATCGAGCACCGAGATCGCCAACTCGCCGATGTGCATGGTCCAAAGACCGAGCAGCTTAAGGTCCTGGTTTACATTGATAGTCGTGATCGTCGCGCCGCGATATTTTTCTTCGTGTGCCGTTGCGCCACCCGCCGCGCGCACCGAAGCCGCGACTGAGTTCGGATTAAAACTGCCATGGGCGATCGCAGTCGTTTCCAGCTTGGTGGTTTTTGCGTCCGGGTAGGTGTAATGAATGCCGACTGCGACGCGATCGAAGGAACGGAAATCAACACCGGTCCTGGTTTTGAACTGATCGATCTCAGCGTTGGCCTGCGCGAGTTTGCCCGCATCGCCGCCGAGAATCTGCGGCATGGTTTGATTCAGCATGCGTTTAGTGTCGACTATGGCGACGGCATCCGACGGCGGCAAGTAACTCGCAATGTTAGTTGAAGACGGCGGAACGGGCCGTCGAGTTTGGGCCGCAACCGAGATTAATACCAGCAGCGGAACCGCGATAAGTGTGGTTGTGATAGTTTTTTTCACAATAGACCTTCCCATGCCGTAAGACGTGCTGATGCGATGCAGCGTTAACTTCCGCGGTTGGCTCTGGTTTTAACTAAACCCGTTCAAGCAGCAGCGTGATGCCCATGCCGCCACTGATGCACAGCGTTGCCAGTCCGCGTTTCGACTGACGCCGCTTCATCTCATGGAGCAAGGTCGTGGTGATGCGGACGCCGGTACATCCGATCGGATGGCCTAACGCGATCGAGCCGCCGTTGACATTCAATCGATCCGGATCGAATTGCATTTCGCGATCACACGCAATTACCTGCGCCGCGAATGCCTCATTCAGTTCGATCAGATCCACATCTGATAATGCCAGTTGATGACGGGCCAGCAAGGCGCGCGTAGCAGGCACCGGCCCGATCCCCATAATTTCAGGCGGCACACCGACGATTTCATAATCGACCAGACGCGCCAACGGCTCGGCGCCTGAATCGTGCAAAGCAGATTCACTCATGACGACCACTGCGGCGGCGCCATCCGTGATGCCTGATGAGTTACCTGCGGTGACGGAGCCATCTTTGGAAAACACAGGCGTAAGTTTCTTCAAACTTTCAATCGTCGTCTCGCCGCGCACGTGCTCATCCGCGGAGAAGGTGGTGACTTCACCCTTGCGGCCTTTGATCTCCACCGGCACGACTTCATCGTTGAACTTGCCGGCAGCGGTCGCCGCGGCGGCGCGTAGCTGCGAGCGCAACGCAAATTCATCCTGTTCATCGCGGCTGATTTCGTATTGACCGGCAAGCTTCTCGGCCGTCTCGCCCATGACCAGTCCCGAGAGCGGATCGTTAAAGCCGTCGCGATACATTCCGTCAATCAACTCAACGTGGCCCATGCGCGTACCCCAGCGCGCGCCGTCGGCAAAATAAGGAACACGCGACATGCTTTCAGTGCCGCCGGCGAGGACGATGCTTGCGCGGCCCAGCATGATTTTTTCGGCCGCGAGGATGATTGCGCGCAGACCGGATCCGCATGCCTGATTGACGGTAAAGGCCGGCACCGTATCAGGCGCACCAGCACGAAACGTGATTTGTCGCGCGACGTTCGGTCCGCCGCCCGCCTGACGAGCGCAACCCCAGATGGAATCGTCGAGTTGATCGGGCCGCACCTTCGCGCGGTGCAAGCTCTCTTTGGCGGCAATGACGCCGAGATCGGCAGCGGTCAAATTTTTTAGCGAACCACCGAAACGTCCTATTGGTGTGCGGACTGCAGCCGCAAGAAATACAGAATTCATTCGATTAATTTCGATGTTAGCATAGCGCGCGATGTCTCCCGCAAACGGCCCGACTGCAACTGTCTCCGCATCGCTCGAGAATACTGCGCGACAATTCGTTGAGTTGGCGGACCGTCACTCGCACTGGTTCATGTCAGAGGAAGGACGAACTCCACTGGAGATTAACCGCAGCGAATTCGATTTTGCGGCCGCGCATGGACGCCTGATCTTTTCGTGCTGGACCCAGAAGGGATCGCGCAACTGGCGAGTGAACGATTGGAACCGGTCTGACGACCAACTGGTCCTGCACGCGAGCCGCCGAATGGGCGCTGAGACCACCACGATCCAACTGGTGCCGCGCGCGTCGGCAAAGGCTTTGGTGGCCACCATCGCCGCAGCGCGGCAGGAACGATGCGAGCGGCTGGCCGCATTGTTGGCGGAAGGTTTAGCGGATAGGGTGTTGGGTGTAGATGAGACCGTAGCCGCGAACGACCGATTCAGATCGAAGCAGACAAGTGCGTTGGACAAAGCGGAGGTTTTGGGGTCAGCTGAGAACTTATCCACGAACTACCGACCAGGACCGAGCCAGTCTAATCAACTACCCCCTACATCCTACCTCCTACACCCTCGGGCTTCCATAAAGATCGAACGCGCCACTTTAAGTCCCGGCATGCGCCGCGATCAGCCGGGCCGTTACGCACGAGTCATTCTGAGATTCTCGCGTGAACGAATCGCGATGACTGCGATCGTTGCCCAGAGCGATGCGCGCAATGTGGATTCGCTCTTCTCATCCGCCTTGCTTTGGTTTGCGCGCACTCAGGCGACCCCGAAGCGGCCCCCGATCAATCGACTGATCATCGTCGTCGAAAAAAACATTCTCGAAGCTGCACGTCAGCGACACGTTTTGTTGCGAGAGGCGTTGCGCGAACGCGTGGCGTTGTGGCAAGTCGATGACGAATGGCAATCCGTCCAACCAACCCCGGCATGGGAAAGACGATACCTTTGGCGCAAGAAGCTCCCACGTTTTCCGCCGGTCATCGACACCTCATCGACGGACCGCATGAATGAACTGGTGAAATTCGCGCCCGCAGCAATCGACGTCGTCGCTTCTCGACATGGCCACACGCTTCGCTACCACGGTCTGCCATTCACGCGAGTGCGGCGCGTGATGGAACGGGATCACGTCTGGTTTGGCATTGAAGGAGCGCCGAGGCGTCTGTTGGGCCCGGCTCAGCATCGCGAGTTCGAGAAGCTCTTAAGCGACCTGCAAACATATCGGACCGAGAATTGTCGTGACCGGCGTCATTGGTTTTATCGCGCGGCCGGCGAAGCCTGGCTCGAGTCAATTCTCCGGCGCGATATCACCAAACTCGATCCCGGCCTGATCATCGCGCCGCTGCACGCACAGTTTCGCACTTCACCGGGAGGCGCGATTACAAGAGGGGGTCCGCGGCCGGTTGATTTGTTGGCTCTGCGTCACGATGGCCGGCTGGTTGTCATCGAACTAAAAGTAAACGAGGATCGCGAGCACGTCTTCCAGGGAGTCGATTACTGGCGCCGCGTCGAAGCTCATCGCCGCCGCGGACACATCAGCAGCGCCAAGTTATTCGGCGAACGCGAAATCAGCGATGAATCTCCGTTGGTGTATCTGGTCGCGCCCACCCTGCGATTTCACCCATCGTTCGCCACACTCGCACGCACCATCGCGCCCGACATAGAGATTTACCGGTTCGATGTAAATGAAGACTGGCGCGAGGGAGTGCGGGTCGTGCGGCGCGAACGAGTTAACCCTTGAAACCGCATTCATATAGTTGACTCACCTCAGCGCAACCCGAAGGGTTGCCAGAAAGTAGCCGGTGGTCGGAGTCCGCGGAGACCACCGGAAAAGTTATTAGTCATGACCGCACCCCGAAGGGGTGCCAGACGTTACGTCAACGTGAAAGATCTTTACAGCGAAGGATCTGGCACCCCTTCGGGGTGCGACCCAATTAAGGTACAAACCGGTAACATCGTTTACAGAATAAACCGGGCACATGGTTTACATTGCGGCGGCAAGGGGGAAAGAGCCGATGCCGTGGAAAGAAACCAGTGCCATGAATCAAAAGATAGAAATGATTGGGGATTGGCTAAGCGGGGATTATCGCAAGAGCGAGCTTTGCGAGGTCTACGGTATTAGCCGGCCCACAATGGACAAATGGATAGGGCGATATCAAAAGCTAGGTGCGGCGGGGCTCGAGGAGCAAAGCCGGGCGCCACAGCGACATCCCAATCAAACCGCTGAGGAGTTACAGGTCCTGATTATGCAGGCCAAGCTCGGGCATCAGAAGTGGGGACCAAAGAAGGTTATGGACTTGCTGCGCTGGCAGCGGCCGGAACTGCCGTGGCCAGCTGATTCGACGGCGGGCGAGATTCTGAAGCGTGCGGGTTTGGTCCAGCCTCGCAAAAGGCGGCGGCGGGTAACTCCGTACAGCGAACCCTTTGCCATGTGTGGCGCGCCCAATCAAAGTTGGAGTGCGGACTTTAAGGGTGACTTTCTGATGGGCAACGGCCGTCGCTGTTATCCGCTGACCATCAGCGATAACTTTTCTCGCTATTTGCTTTTATGTCGTGCGCTCGCCCGACCGACATTCGGGCAAGTGCAACCGTGGTTTGAGTGGGTCTTTCGGGAGTTTGGGCTGCCGGAGGTGATCCGGACTGACAACGGAACCCCTTTCGCCTCGCTGGCTTTGGGTGGTCTGAGCCAATTATCGAAATGGTGGATCAAGCTGGGCATCAAACCAGAGCGCATCCAGCCAGGCAAGCCAGCCCAGAACGGACGTCATGAGCGCATGCATCGCACTTTGAAGGAAGCAGTGCCGCCTCAAAAGGATCTGCTGACACAGCAAAGTTGCTACGATCCTTTCTTGCGGGAGTTCAACGACGAGCGCAGCCACGAGGCGCTGGGACGAAAACCACCGATAACAGTTCATTACGTCTCGCCACGTGCGTATCCCGTGAAACTACCTGAGGTGCACTACGAGTCGGGTGTGACGGTCAGGCACGTACGTCGCCGAGGCGAAATCAAATGGCGTGGTCAGTTGATTTATCTAACCCATGTACTGGCCCAACGAGCTTTCCAGCACAGTGGGATCCGAAGCTTGGAATTCACGTGACTTGAAGTCGCGGC
>JADMIO011210334.1_pt1 | contig 37128 bp, 20 predicted proteins | sample 8958161 | NCBI WGS metagenome assembly JADMIO01 (sample SAMN16585339, study PRJNA669376) | soil metagenome | isolation source: Crop rotation soil | place: USA: Cullars Rotation, Alabama | collected 2011
CCCAAGGGGGAGATGGCATTTTCATACGCGTGTTGAATGGATGGGTCTCGCGCGGCAACGTGTTCGTGGAAAACGACACCTCCTACGCGAACAACAATTGCATCGAATCATGGAGTCCAGGCAACACCTACATCCGCAATAAAGCAAACCACGGGAGTTACGGTTTTTGGCTTGGCGGGAGTGACCAGACCGTCCTGATTGGAAACGAAGCAGCTTACAATGGATTGACGAATGGTAATCACAACGCGGCCGAAGCAGGATTTGGACATGGTGGCATTGTAATAGTAGGAGGGTCTTCGAGTCACACGGTCATCAGCGGCAATTGGTGCCACCATAATAACGGCGGCGGAATTCAGACGTGTGCTCTTCCGATCTGCGGAATTGTCTTTCGGGGCGATGTGGGGTCAAAAGGTGCGCGATGGCGAACAGAGCATTGGATCGTGCAGCAGAACCGGCTCGAAGAGAATCGCTGGGCGATCTGGGGACGGTGGGGAGATGGGATCTGGCTCGCGAACAATAAATTCCTTAATAACAGCAAAACTAACTTTTTTGCAGACGTGACGAACCTTCATCAGGGAAACGAAGATTCCGTCGTGTTGCAAGCACCCAGGGCGCAGTTAACAGGTCCAACTCGAGCGTTGGTGGGAGTGCCGGTGCGCTTTGACGCAGCGGCGAGCACCGACGCGGCCAAGCGGCCGTTGCGATACCATTGGGTGGCTGGCTCGACTACTGGAAATGAGGCGATATTCGAACCTACGTTCACTAAACCGGGGTTCGTTCGCCTCAGTTTAACAGTAGACAATGGTGCTCTGGCGGACCTGGCGTGGCGCGATTTGATTGTGAGCGAGTCCGTGAAGGAGGAGATAGGAACTGAAGGGCAAGCCGCGGATTGGGGATTTGAATTGGAAGGAAACGATGGACGAGGGCGAATGAGTTTTGCAGAGGATGCAGACGCGGTTGTAGGAAAAAGTTCGCTTCGATTTACTCCGAACCCGTATCCGGGAATGTATGCGACGGCAATTTTTCCGGGTAAGAAAAATGCGGATTGGGATTTTTCGGGGAAGACAAAGATTCGATTTTGGATCAAGGCCACAAACCCAAACTTACCTGGATTTCAAAATCCAGGGCCAGTCCTCTATCTTTACGGCAAGGCAGGCACGGTAAAGATTGAGCCGGCAAAAGGGCGGAATATTTTTGGAGATTTGTCTTTCAGCGAAGCCCGTTGGACATGGGTTTCAGTGGAAGCCCCGCTCAGCGGCAATGCTGAATGGGCCCGTAAAGACTCTGGTAAAGTCGATCTGCAGCACATCACCGGAATCGGTCTGGCACTTGATTCGTGGGGAGGAGATCCGTTCACGATCTGGATCGACGGGCTGGCAGTGGAGTAGGAGGGAATTTCGTGCCCTGCATCGGCTGGGTCTGGGCACCGGTGGAGTGCGGATTTCTTAAAGGCACGACTGGGCCGAATGAACATGGGGAAAATCCGGTGCCGTAAGCGGCGGTTTTGATCTCCAGCGGGAGAGGCGGGCCACTCCCTTCACCGAAATAAATTCTCACCGCACGCCATGTGCATTGCCATAGGGGTGTTAACCTCTCAATGTATAGTATGGCGCACGCTTGACCGTTGCGGCGCTTCGGTGGAACACTTAGGGCATCGTCATGCGCTGCTCAACGCCTATTCTATTGGTGTTCTGCTGGTTGAGTATAATTCCTGGCATCTCCGCGCCTGTTTCCCCTGATAGTGACTGGCCGCAGCTTGCTCGAGAAGCCAACCGCACGGCGCATGCTTCTCTCGGCGTGGCACCGCCTTACCGTGCGCGCTGGATTTGGTGCGGACCTTCGCTGACATTGCGAAATAAATTCGCCAATCCAACCTGGCGCGATGATTTGGGTGTGCGACTTCAACCGGGTGCAGACTACCCTTTACCCGAAAAGGTTCCTTTCACACTAGCGGGGCGAGCGCAACCAGTGGTCGCGGCTGGACGGGTGTTCCTAGGCGATATGGATGGAAGAATCTATGCCTTGACCCTCGAGGACGGGCGAACTCTTTGGACGGCCGACAATCCAGGAGGGAGTTGTTCCGCGCTCGCGGTGATTGATCAGGTGGTGGTTGCGACAGCGATTCCCGGAGGAGTTTCGGGGTTCGATGTCGTTACGGGCAAACGAATGTGGCGCTTTGAAACGCCGAAAGCCATCACAGGGGCGCCGCTGGCGATTGGTCGACAAGTCTTCACCGGGTGCCATGATGGCCGCGTCTACGCGCTGGATGCGCCGAGCGGCAAACTTCTATGGCGCAGCACTGATTTGGGCGCGCCAATTGTAAGCGATCTGTGCGGGGATGCAGACGCGATCTATTTTGGCGCGGAAAATATGGTTTTCCACAAGCTGGATTCAGCAAACGGGAAGGTACTTCATACGACCAAATTAAATGGGCAATCGTTTCGCCTCCTGCACCCGGTGTTATATGGTGACCTCCTTTTTATCCAAACTGTTCAGCCAATTTGCGTTGGGAGCGAATACGTCATGGAAAATGTCATGCGCGATAGTCCGGACATAGCGACCGAGCAAAGGAATATTCTGCGCTGGCTTTCTGGCGATACGAACGGAGGGCAATGGCGCGATGCTTCCCCAGCCTGGAAGCATTTATTTGTTCTGAGGAGCAGCAATTTGACCGAGCCTTTCACGGTTCCCAACGGCCCTGCGGACGGTTGCGGTTCTCCCGCCCCTCCACCAGTAATCGATGGAGAAGGCCGGGTGCTAGCATGGTTCAAGACCGCCCACCCCACCCTTACGGCAAAGGGCAGCTTTGGCACGCGCTACTCGATGGACATTTCGGCCATTGACCTCACGGGTGGCCTGCGCCTGCCAATCGATAATGGCCACCTTAGCGGAACGACGGGTGAGACAGACAATTTGTTCGCATTAAGCAGTGGTGGTTCGTTTCTCTATCTACGCCAACGATTCAGAGGGACAAAGGTAATTGATCTGCAGCGGAGCACGTCGCACATGATTCAGGCCGCCATCCGTGTGCGCGATGGAGGGACCTGGCCCGCAGATGTGGTGTATCGGAATTCGGGTGGGTTGCCTCATTGCTCTCAACCTCCATTATCGGGCAGAGAAGCGGTCGTGATCGCCGGTGGCAAACTTCTTTTCGCGGAGGATTATTGCATTACCTGTGTCGAACACGAGAAACCATGATGCGAGGGCATACAATTAGCAGCGCGATGTTGACGGCAGGGTGCTGGATGCTGCTGGCTGCTAATTTATCTGCTGCCAATTTGAGCGCAAGCCCCTGGGATAAATACTTGTGGGAGACTGTTCGAACAACAGGCATTTCACCGGCGTGCAGCAATTTGATTACGGAATTGCGCGCCGAGATGGAAAAGATCCTGCAAGCAGGAGCGCTGGCGCCCGTACGCACTGTTTATGCGGATCTGGAGCAGGATCCTTATTTCATGTACTGGCAAGGAGGACGCATTATTACCACGCTTGCCATGGCGTGGCCGCACCTCACATCCATGCAGCAGAAAGCGGTTAAAGAGTATGTGCATGCCGAAATGCTGCAGGAGCAGCGCTCCCCATGGTCGAAGAAAGGATTCATTCCGCCTGAAAGCGGTTCACGACGGGAATTACACACTTTCCACGAAGGCCGGGGGTGGGAGCGCTATTGGAACATGTGGGGCAGGAACAAGCCAATCATGGGGAGCTTTTATGGTCTTTGGCTCTACGGCGAGCGCACCGGCGATTGGAATACTTTGCAGGAACATTACCCTCAGATTGCGGCGCTCTATTCGCGGAAGGCCGGAGAATGTAAACTTTACGGAACGATGGGAGCCCACATTGCCATGGCGCGAATGGCGCGACATTTCGGAGATGCTGGCATGGAAACTATGGCTGTGAGCAACGCTGTCGCGGCATTCCGGATGGGAACCAATTTTGCGGCAGTCGAAAGCGCGACGAAAAAAATATTGGAGAGAGCGTTATGAACCTCGGCAGCGAGGAGGTGTGTATCAAGGCTGGATGTTCCTCGATTTATGCCCCGAAGTGGGACGATATCTCTCCGACCATGTGAAGGTCGCCGTCCTACAGAGGGACGAAGAGGGCTTGAAAAAGTACCCATTCTTTTGGCTTCGAGAAGTGCCTTACGATTCCCGCTGGACCGGTGACGAAGGTTTGGGCATCCCCACCGAATTAATGGGAATGATTGTGCCGATCGAACGATGGGTAGCGGGAGCATCATTTAACAAGCTGTCAGGTTACTTGCGGAGCGCACCGATTTGCATTGGGGATTGTTACTGGCTGGAGGCACTCGTGCAGGCGATCGAAGCAAGTGGCAGCACCGAATGGGTTCAAGTGAGCCCTTAATGAAAATAAACACGCTATGAAAACGCTGAAGATCCTCCTGTTGTTCGCCATTGCGCTTCCGAGTTTGGCCCAGGAAAAGGATGCGTCCTTGCCGACCGGCGTGCAACCGGTGTGGGACCTCGGCAAGGCGAACCACGAAATTACTCCTACGCGCGAAAGAATTTGCATCAACGGGCTTTGGCGCTGGCAACCGGCTCAAAGTTCGGAGACCCAGACACCATGGAATCATTGGGGATTTTTCAAAGTTCCTGGATGCTGGCCGGACATCACGGACTACATGCAAAAGGATTTTCAAACAGTGTGGTCTCACCCTGCGTGGAAGAATGAGAAACTGGGAACCCTGACGGCCGCATGGTACGAGCGAACGATCAACGTTCCAGGCAGTTGGCAAGGCCGGCGCATGGCACTCTCGATGGACTATCTGAACTCGTTCGCCGTAGTATTTTTGGATGGAACAAGATGCGGTGAGCTTCGTTTTCCGGGCGGAGAATTGGATCTCTCCAGCAATCTTCGACCAGGCGCGACGCAAGTCCTGAGTATTCTTACAATCGCCATGCCGCTCAAAGGCGTGATGCTTTCGTATGCAGACTCGAATTCGGCCAGGGAGGTCAAAGGCAAGGTGGAGCGACGCGGTTTATGTGGGGATGTTTTTTTAGTGAGCACGCCTGAAGGGCCAAGGATAAGAGACACAAAAGTTGAGACATCCGTGCGGCGGGGCGAAATAGAGATAGGAGCGACACTGGAAGGGCTGAAGGCAGGAACTTCTTATTCGGTCCGGGCACAGATTCGGCAAGGATCAACACTGGTAAAGGAATTCAGCAGCAAATCAGTTGCGCAAAATGGGCAGTTCTCATTTTCAGAGCAATGGAGGCCGGAGAAACTTTGGGACGTCCACACCCCAACAAACCAATTTCAAGTCACTCTATCGCTGATCGAAGCTGGTCTTGGCACGGTAGATACGGGGTATCCGGTTTCGTTTGGGTTCCGCGAATTTTGGATCGACGGGCGCGATTTTTACCTCAATGGCTCCCGGATTTATTTGTGCGCGGTGCCGCTGGATAATGCGCAGGTGGGAGCGGCGCTTGCGACTTACGAAGGAGCGCGTGAGAGCCTTCTGCGTTTAAAAAGCATCGGGATCAACTTTGTCTACACCCATAATTACAGTTGTGAGCCTGGCTCGCATCTTGGCTTCGAAGAAATTCTGCGGGCCGCGGACGATGTGGGGATGCTGGTCTCGATGACGCAACCACACTTTTCTCATTACGATTGGAAATCAGCGGACGCGGAAAAGACGAACGGCTACCTGCAGCACGCGGAATTCTACGCACGCGCGGTGCGAAACCATCCCTCAGTAGTGGCTTACGCCATGAGCCATAATGCGACGGGCTACGAGGAGGACATGAATCCGGACATGATCGATGGCATCCACGAACCCCGGGATCAGTGGTCCAGCCGGAACGCGAAGCAGGCACTCAGGGCAGAAGCGATCGTCAAGGCGTTGGATCCGACACGTATCGTTTACCACCACGCCTCCGGGAACCTGGGATCGATGCACGCGATTAATTTCTATCCAAATTTTGTCCCGGTGCAGGAGCTCTCGGATTGGTTTGAGCATTGGGCAACGACGGGCGTGAAGCCGGTTTTCACGTGCGAATATGGCGCGCCTTTCACCTGGGATTGGACCATGTATCGCGGCTGGTACAAAGGAGAGCGAAACTTTGGGAGTGCGCAAGTGCCCTGGGAATATTGCGTGGCGGAATGGAACTCACAATTTTTTGGCGACAGCGCCTTCAAAATCAGCAAGGCGGAAGCAGCGAATCTTCGCTGGGAGGCAAAACAATTTCGCACCGGGAAAGGCTGGCATCGGTGGGACTATCCGAATGCGGTCGGGTCACCGGTGTTTGATGAAAATTATCCTGTGTTCGCCATGTACCTGAATGACAACTGGCGGTCGTTCCGAACGTGGGGCGTGTCGGCCATTTCGCCCTGGGAATATGGAGTATTTTGGAAACTACGCCCTGGGGTGGCGCGCGGCAGGAAGGAGTTGAAGGTGGACTGGCAGAACCTGCAACGCCCGGGTTTCAGCCCGGATTACATTGACCAGCAGTATGAACGTATGGATCTGGCATTCGAGCGCTCCGATTGGGCTCCCACAGTGGCGGCCACCGCGTTGCTGCGCAACAATGGACCGCTCCTGGCGTGGATCGCTGGGAAAGCACAACATTTCACGAGCAAGGATCATTTGTACATCGCCGGCGAAAAGATGGAGAAGCAATTGATCGTCATCAACAATTCGAGAGAAACGGTATCTGGCAAGGTGATATGGAGATTTGGTCCCTCCTCCTCGCTCCAACTGGGAGAGGGTGAGTTCACGCTGCAAACAGGAAGCCAGTACCACATGCCTCTGAATATCACGGTGCCCAAAGACTTAGCCGCGGGACAATATGAGATTAAAGCTCAGGTTCGATTCGACACAGGCGAAATCCTAAGAGATATCTTCACCGTTCAAGTCTTGCCACAGCCTAAGTCCAAGCGAATTCCTGCGCGCATCGGGCTATTTGATCCAAAGGGCCAGACAGCGACCCACTTGAAAAGGCTCGGGGCCAAGTTTGAGCTAATCGAATCAACCAGCGACCTGGCGTCCTTCGAGACTGTCGTCATTGGGAAGGAAGCGCTTACGGTGGAAGGAAAAGCGCCGGACCTCGGGCGCGTCAGGAAAGGGTTGAAGGTAATAGTATTCGAGCAAACAGCCGAAGTGCTTGAAAAGAGATTGGGATTCCGCGTGGCCGAATATGGCTTGAGAAACGTATTTCCGCGGGTGCCGGAGCATCCACTGCTTGCGGGAATTGGCAAAGCGGAATGTCGGGATTGGCGAGGGGCAGCAACCCTGCTTCCGCCGCGATTGGACTACACTTTGCGGCCGCGCTATGGGCCAACGGTCAATTGGTGCAGCATTCCTGTGACGAAGCTTTGGCGTTGCGGAAACTGGGGGAACGTCGCTTCTGTGCTGATCGAAAAACCAGCTCGAGGCGATTTTCTGCCCATTTTGGAGGGCGGATACAGCCTGCAGTACAGCCCGTTGCTCGAGTATCGCGAGGGCAAAGGATTGATCCTCTTTTCGCAATTGGACCTGACGGGACGCACCGAGAACGAGCCGGCAGCCGATGCATTGACTCGGAATTTGCTGAGCTATGTGGCCGGTTGGAAGCCCGCGCCCGTGCGGCAGGCTTTTTACGCCGGTGATCCTGAGGGGAGAAAGTTTTTGGAAGCGGCAGGATTCGCATTTGGGAAATACCACGGTGGGAAGCTTTCGAAGACTGACTTGCTCATTGTGGGGCCGAACGGCAGCACCAGCATCGTCGAAAGCAATGCAGATATTGATGCGTGGCAGAAAGGCGGTGGAAAGTTGGTGGCACTCGGCCTCAATCAGGATGAGATGGACAGATTGGTTTCGCCGCGCATCCGGTTTCGGAGAGCGGAGCACATCGCCACCTGGTTCGAGCCAGCCAAACTTGGTTCTCCCATGGAAGGAATCGGTCCGGCTGACTTGCACAACCGTGATCCTCGGGATTACTGGTTGGTGGACGCTGGTGCGCGACCGCTTGGGGACGGGTTGCTGGCGGAAACGGACGATGATTCGGTTTTTTTATGCCAGTTCCTGCCATGGGAATTTGCCCAGGACAAGCAAGCCAATCTGAAACGAACGTTTCGCCGCGCATCGTTTGCCCTGACCCGGCTGTTGACCAACCTGGGAGTGGAGAGCGGCTCGCCAATTGTAGATCGATTAACAAACGCAATGACGCCGTTCGACCTGGAAAAGCGGTGGAAGCGCGGCCTCTATTTGGATCAGCCTGAAGAATGGGATGACCCTTATCGGTTTTTTCGATGGTGACGCCTGTTTTACTTGCTCGCGGGCCGCAGCAGGAGGAGTCAACGGAAGAACTGGGAGGCGCAGAAATCGCTGCACGAATCCCGTTAAGGAGTTGCGTATCAGCCGCGGCGTTCTATACTGAACAGCGACCCAGAGAAAGAGCTGAATACCCGGAACTTGAACCGGGTCTAACCTAATCAGCTAGAGTAATTTGTCGTCAATCGTCGTGCCCAGGTTCAACATGGAAAGACACATGCAGGTGAAACTCGTTTCAGTATTGGCATTGTTGTGTGGAGTATCTTTTTTAGCCCAGTGCCTCTCCGCCGCGGATAAGAAACCGGCCCCAACCGAAAAGGTCAGTTACTACAAACAGATCCGGCCCATCTTCCAGGCGAACTGCCAGGGCTGCCATCAGCCCGCGAAAGCCAAGGGCGGCTACGTGATGACCGACTTTGACAAGCTGATCGGCAAAGGCGACACGGGTGAGACTTGCGTGGTGGCCAAAGCGCCGGAGAAGAGCCTGCTCTTCAAGCAGATCACACCGGTGAAAGGTGAAGCGGAAATGCCGAAGGGCAAGGCCCCGCTGTTGGACATGGAAATTGAATTGGTCCGTCGATGGATTGCTGAAGGCGCCACTGACGATACACCGGCGAACGCAAGACAGCGTTATGACATGGACCATCCCCCCGTGTATACCCGGCCGCCCGTGATTACCTCGATTGATTTTTCGCCTGACGGAAAACTGCTCGCGGTGGCCGGCTTTCACGAAGCGCTGATTCACAAAGCGGATGGTTCGGGCATTGTGGCTCGACTCGTTGGTCTGGCGGAGCGGATTGAGTCGGTTCGCTTTTCTCCCGATGGCAAGTTGCTCGCCGTGGCTGGCGGCTTGCCCGGGCGAATGGGTGAAGTTCAGATTTGGGATGTGGCGAAGAAGAAGCTAGTGCTCTCAGCCCCGAGCACATACGACACCGTCTACGGCGTGAGTTGGTCTCCGGACCAAACCATGGTGGCTTTTGGCTGCTCCGATAATACGATGCGCGCCATCGACACCAAGACAGGGAAGGAAGTGTTGAAACAGGCATCGCACAATGACTGGGTGCTGGACACGGTCTTTTCCACCAATGGGTCGCATTTGATTTCTGCCGGGCGCGATATGTCCGCCAAGCTCACGGAAGTATCCACCGCGCGATTCATCGATAACATCACCTCGATTACCCCTGGCGCCTTGCGCGGTGGCATTCACGCGCTGGCTCGGCATCCATCTCGGGATGAAGTTTTGATCGCAAGTTCAGACGGGGTTCCCCAAATCTATCGAGCCTTCCGCCAGACCGCTCGAAAAATTGGTGACAACGCAAATCTCATTCGCCGTTTTCCAGCCATGGAAGGGCGCATCTTTGGGGTCGCCTATAGCCCCGATGGAAAAATGATCGCCGCAGGCAGCAGTTACAACGGCACGGGCGCCATCAATATCTACAGTTCAGACTTTGACTCCACGATCTCCACCAACCTGGCCAAGATTCTTGAGAAAGAAGTAAGCAACCAGAAAGCGGAAGAAAAAGCCGAGGTCGAGAAGTTTGTGACTGCCGATGTGAAACTGCTGGCCAGTGCCCCCCTGAAGAGCGGGGTTTATGCGGTGGCATTCAGTCCAGACGGGCAGACAGTCGCTTCCGCGAGTGACGACGGAAAAATTCGCCTCTTGAATGTGACGAATGGCTCGGTCCGCAAAGAATTCATCCCTGTCTCCATTTCACGCGCCAGGAAATCCAACTTCACTTTGGCGGACGCTTCCCTGCCGACTCATTTCGTTTCCCCTGACGCTGAGGAAAGCCTGCCCAATGGCGCAAAGATCACGGGGATCGAGGTGCAACCGGCCCAGGTGAAGTTGAACAGCCGGAATGAGTATTGCCAATTGATTGCGATGGCGCGGCTGGAAACCGGAGACACGGTCGACGTCACGCGCATGGCGGTCTTCAAGTTCGGGAAAAAGATTGCGGCCATTTCGGAAAATGGCCAGGTGATACCGCGGGCGAATGGATCGGACAAATTGCAGGTGAGCCTGCTCGGAAAAACAGCCGTGGTCCCGATTCAGATTGCCGGGGTGAAAGAAACCTTCGAAGCCGACTTCGTGAAGGACGTGAGCCCAGTGATGGCCAAGCTCGGCTGCAATGCGGGCACATGCCACGGATCGAAGGAAGGAAAAAACGGTTTCAAACTCTCCCTCCGAGGGTACGATCCTGAGTACGATGTCCGAGCGCTGGTTGATGATTTGGCATCGCGCCGCGTCAATTTGGCCTCTCCGGATGACAGCCTGATGCTGCTGAAGTCAACCGGAGCGGTTCCTCATGAAGGCGGACAACGCACCAAAACGGACGAGAAATATTATCATATCCTCCGCACCTGGATTGCTGAAGGGGCCAAGCTCAAGTTGGATAGTCCCAGGGTGGCAAGAATCGAAATTTATCCGAAAGACCCCGTCATCCAAAAGATTGGTTCAAAACAACAGATGCGGGTGGTGGCAACATATACGGACAACACGAGTCATGATGTCACTGCCGAAGCTTTTATTGATACGGGCAACGCGGATGTGGCCACTGCCGAGAAAAACGAAAAGAACGGGATTGTGAATGCGTTGCGCCGAGGCGAAGCGCCTATCCTGGCACGATTCGAGGGCGCGTATGCGGCCACGACAGTGACGGTGATGGGCGATCGAACCGGGTTTGTCTGGGAGGAGCCACCAGTATACAACCATGTGGATGAATTGGTCGCCGCAAAGTGGAAACGGATGAAAATCCAACCCTCTGGCCTTTGCAATGACTATGAATTCATTCGCCGCACCTACCTGGATTTGACAGGGCTCCCGCCAACTCCCGAGCACGTCAGCAAGTTTGTCGCGGATACTCGCGACACCCGGCTGAAGCGGGACGAGTTAGTGGATAAGTTAATCGGCAATCCGGAATACGTGGAGCATTGGTCCAGCAAATGGGCCGACCTGCTGGAAGTAAATCGTAAATTTTTGGGCGACGAAGGCGCTCGCGGGTATCACGAATGGATCGTGAGTGAAATTGCGAGCAACACGCCCTATGACAAGTTCGTGCGAAAAATTCTGACGGCAAGCGGCTCGAACAAGGAAAATCCTCCGGCCTCCTATTTCAAAGTCCTGCGCACGCCGACCGAGACGATGGAGAACACAACTCATCTGTTCCTGGCCACGCGGTTCAACTGCAACAAGTGCCACGACCATCCTTTCGAGCGCTGGACTCAAAATCAATATTACGAAACTGCCGCCTATTTTGCGCAGGTGGGGCTGAAGAAAGACGAGAAGGCGAGCGGAACACGCACGATTGGAGGCTCAGCGGTGGAAGGGGCGACCCCACTGTTCGAGATCGTGGAGGACAAGAAGGATGGTGAAGTGAAACATGACCGCACGGGCAAAGTGACCCCTCCGCAGTTCCCCTACCCTGCCAAGTTTGAGCTGAAGAAGGAAAAGCCAAGTCGCCGCGAGCAATTGGCGGAATGGATCACCTCGCCGGATAACCGATATTTCGCGATGAGCTACGTCAACCGCATGTGGGGTTACTTGCTCGGCACCGGCGTCATTGAGCCACTGGACGATATCCGCGCGGGAAATCCGCCGAGCAATCCTGAACTGTTGGAATGGCTGACGCAGGACTTCATCCAGCACGGGTTTGATGTGCAGCACCTCGTGCGCACCATCTGCAAATCACGCACTTACCAGCTCAGCTTGACGTCGAACAAATGGAACGACGACGACAAAATTAATTACTCGCATTCGATCCCTCGCCGGTTGCCGGCTGAGGTGCTTTTCGATGCCGTGTTCCGCGTCACAGGGGCGACTCCAAATATCCGCGGAGTAAAGCCAGGCATGCGCGCGGCTCAATTACCGGATGCTGGACTGGATGTCCCGAGCGGCTTCCTTGCGAACCTCGGTCGACCGGTCCGCGAGAGCGCGTGTGAATGCGAACGCAGCAATGACATTCGGCTTGGTTCGGTTATGGCGCTGCTGAGTGGGCCGACTATTTCTGAAGCGATTAACAATCCCAAAAACGAAATTGCAAAACTGGTTGGGGACCTGACCGACGACCGCAAACTCATTGAGTCCATTTTCCTGCGCGTGCTGAACCGTCCGCCTACGGACAAGGAAGTCAAAGCGGCCCTGCATTCCGTGTCGGAGATGGATAAGGAAGATAAAGAACTGGTGAGGAGCCTGGCCGAGTACGAAAAGAAACTCGCACCGATCACCGAGCAGAAAGAAAGAGATCGCCTGGCCGCAATTGACAAAGCCAAGTCTACGCTTGCCTCCTATGAAAAGGAGATGGAGCCTAAAGTCATGGAAGCCGAGAAGAAGCATAAGGAAGGCATCGCAAACGCGGAAAAAGCGTTGAAGGAGTATGATGCTGAAGTAGCATCAAAAATTGAGCCATGGGAAAAGAAACTGGCTTCAAACAGATTCGAGACAGCGTGGGTTGTATTGGAGCCCAAGGATCTCACTCCAACGGTCAAGGAGACGAAGCTTACGAAGCTGAAGGATCTGTCCGTGCTGGCTTCCGGCGGACAAGGCCCGGATAACACTTACCGATTTTCGGTGGACACAACCCTGAAGAACATCACAGGGGTGATGCTCGAATTGCTGCCTGATGAAAGCTTGCCCGGCAACGGCCCCGGCCGCGCCCCGGACGGGAATCTGGTGTTGACCGAACTGCGCGTCAAAGCCAGCCAGGGAACCAACGCTCCCGTGCCGCTGAAACTGGTAAAATCGAAAGCAGACTTCAGCCAGAAGGATTATGATGTCAGCAACGCGATTGATGGAAAGGATGAGGTCGGCGGCAAGGGCTGGGCTTTGGCCGGCACGCCCACGGGTGAGCCGCACATGGCACTGTTCAAATTTGAAAAGCCAATTGGCGATGGCAAGGCAACCACACTTCGCTTCACCATGGGTCAAAAATACAGCCAGGCGCATTCGATAGGACGATTCCGGGTTTGGGCCACCGTCAGCAAAAACCCGCTTGAATTCGGCCTGCCTCAAACAGTAGCGCAGATTTTAAAAACCAAGCCTGAATCTCGCACGGAAGCGCAGAAAACGGATCTTCAGGATTACTATCGTGGTCAGGACACCGAACTGCGCAAGCGGCAGCGAGAGCTGGTCAGCGCCAAAAAGCCAATCCCTGCCGATCCTAAACTACAAGAACTTAAGGCTACCCTTGCCCGGGTGAGCATGCCTCTGCCGCTGGACGCAAAGCTGGTTCAGCTGCGTGAGGACGTGAAGGCCAGCGAGTTACAGCTGAAAAACAAGCGGCTCACCGGGGCACAGGATTTGGCTTGGGCATTGATTAATAATCCGGCATTCTTATTTAACTACTAGGCATCGAGAAACAAGAAAGGGCGATCTATGATAAACATTCCCGGCGGGACATGCAGCGACCTCTGCGATCCGAACATGAAACTGACGCGGCGCGATTTATTGCGCATCGGCAGTTCAAGCATTCTCGGCCTGACACTCGGATCGATGTTCAAGCTGAACGCCATGGCCAAAGAAACCTCGGTGGGCGGCGGCCCGGGCTGGGGCAAAGCCAAGAACATGATCATGATTTATCTCCAGGGCGGTCCGAGCCATCTTGACTTGTGGGACCCAAAGGAGAATGTGCCCGACAAGATTCGCAGCCAGTTCAAATCGATCCCCACTAAGATCCCCGGGATCAATTTTACGGAGATTTTGCCTTCACTGGCAAAGGTCAACGATAAGATAACGATGATTCGTTCGATGAGCTACACGCCGAACGGATTATTCAACCACACCGCGGCGATTTACCAAATCATGACGGGCTACACGACCGACAAGGTCAGCCCCTCCGGCCAATTGGAGCCACCGACGCCCAAGGATTTCCCAAATTTCGGCTCCAACATCATCCGTTTGCGTCCGCCCACGGAACCAATGCTCCCCTTTGTCATGTTGCCCCGCCCTTTGCAGGAGAGCAACGTGGTTGGCAAAGGCGGAACCGCCGGCTTCCTGGGCAAGGCGTTCGATCCATACACTCTCTACCCCGAGGGTGATGACATGGATATGTACAAGATGGATAAAATCAAGGTGGATGACTTGAAGCTTCCCCCTGAAGTCTTCTCAGTGCGCCTGCAGCGCCGCGCCAAGCTGCGCGATTCGATTGATGCGGCGATGCCAGAGATCGACAAGGCCGTGGCCAATTACAACCTTGATGAATATTATCAACGCGCCCTGAACCTGATTGTTTCCGGCCGAGCGCGGGATGCATTCGATCTGTCAGGCGAGTCCGAGGCGATGCGCGACAAGTATGGTCGCAACACCTTCGGTCAAAGTTGCCTGCTGGCCCGACGATTGATTGAGGCGGGCACGCGCGTGGTGGAGGTTGTATGGCCCAAGGTTGCCAACTCCGATAATCATTCCTGGGATCACCATTCCGATCTTACGAAACGAATGAAGACCCAATCAGGCCCCATGCTCGACGCCGGCCTGGCGGCCTTGTTTGAAGATTTGGATCAGCGTGGCTTGCTCAAGGAAACGCTCGTGGTGACTATCGGAGAATTCGGCCGTAGCCCGGTGAAAGGAGTTTCAACCTCCGGAAATGGCAATAGCGCCGATGGACGCGATCATTGGCCGTATTGCTACACCGCCTGCATCGCAGGAGCCGGAGTGAAACGCGGGTACGTGCACGGTAAATCGGATAAGACTGGGTCCAGTCCCGATGAAGATCCGGTCCACCCGATGGAAATGCTGGCATCGATCTATCACTCCTTCGGCATCGATCCGGAAACAATCGTTTACAACCACTTGAAACAACCTCGTGAACTTGTGAAGGCAAAAGCCGTCAGCAAATTGTTCGCGTAAGCAGAATCAACATAGCTTAGTAAACCTGTGCTCCACATGAGCACAGGTTTTTTTATGACGAGAGATAAATCGGGCGGTTAAAACCTGCCGGAGGAGGACCTGGAAGTCTCGAGCTTTGCACGGACCACAGGTGCCACGGGCACACCATACTGGAGAGACACTGGATGACTCCATCGACCATCTTTTTGCGTGCGGGCGACAATGCGAAGACCGTTCTTGATCGTAAGAGGGCTGCTGTAGGCTTTGGCAACCGGGGAGGCGGTTCCTCCCGGCAATCGGGGATCTGAGCCATCGATCGTGAAATAAACCTGCCCGCCCGCAGAGGTAAGCGACAAGGCACCGTTCGTGGTCACAGGCCCCGGTTGCACAGAGGGGACAGGCGCAGATACAAACTGCGACGAAATCCAATTCATGCGGTTGGTGGCCCAGGTCTTCAAGTAATCAATTTCGTCGGCGTAGGTTTTGCCAGCGTAGTATTCGGGGCCAACCGCCTCGCCCAAAACCGGCCAGCGCTGGAAGTTCCGGACCGCAGGATCTTTGATCGAGGCAGCGAGGGCATCGATCCGGGCCAGAAGGTTCGAAGACGCAAAGACATTTGTGCGCCATTCCGCCCAGCGATCCACATAGCGTTGGCTGAAGTCGGGATCCTCGAATAAACGGCGGAACCACGAGTACTGGCGGTCGTCGAGTTGCGGCCAGTACCAACGATCATACATGTTCCCCTGTTTGCCCTTGGAGAGGCCAAAACTGAGGTTCCAATCCCAAATCGGTTCCATCTTTATCTTCTCACCTCTCTCCTTCGTAAAGAAAGTGCTGAAGCGGAAGCCATCGATATTTTTAGTGGCTTCCACGAACAAATGATATTCGATGAACGAATCAACATCGATGTAGGCAGCGTAGCCATTGGTGGGATTTTTAAATTCCGGGCCATAGAGGGCCTGCTCGAATCGATTGAGGTAATTCGTGAGGTAGTTCCGTTGCGCTGAGGTGATTTTGGAGTGCTTTGGTTCAACAAAATAGAACGAATTCGTGCGACCAGTAACGAATCCAAGCCCGCTGGAGAGTAATTGCTCCACCAGCGGATCAGGCAGTCCCATAACAAAGGTGTTCGTGAAAATCGCCTTGTTGGTGACATACACAGGCACCGCCGCCACGGAAATATTAGTGAGAACGGAACGGTTGGTGGCGAAGACGATGTTGGTGGAGAGTGTGATATTGGTGTTGAAAACGATGTTGGTGCCCACGACCAGGTTGGTGCGGTATGTAGTCGACGTGAGAATCGAAATGGTCGTGGTGATCACTGCCGTGTTGGAATCCACGTGGTTAGTAGTGGCCACCGCGTTTGTGCCACTCACGGCATTGGCCGCCACAACCGCATTAGTGACCACGACGGGATGACTGGTGACAGCGACATTCGTGACCGGGACATAATTCGTGGCAACGGCCAGGTTCGTTATCACAGTGCTGTTGGTCACTGAAACCGAGTTGGTTAAGATTACGGTTCCAGGATGGATGGCCACCACGGCTGGCGTGGAGAAAATATTAGTGGCGCCGCCGGCAATGTTGGTGACGGTGACAGTGTTGGTCGTTATTGAAAGTGCATTCGAAAAAGCAGCCGGGAGAATCGGGGCCATGAAACCAGAAGGATCTGCCGGGAAAGCGCCAGGGCCGGTTGGAAACAATCCATGCCAGCCAGAACTTGGATGGCTCCGCGGAGGGGGCTCTCCTGCCTTCGTTTCCGCCTCTTCCATGTGGTCCTTCTTAAAGATGTAACCGCCGGTGACGTTGGGTTCAGTTTCGTCTGAAGCCTTCATTTTCTGGACAGCAATACGGTCACGCCCTCGCTTCATTTTTTCTTCAAGCACGTAAAGACCCGCGTAATTGGTGAGGCTCAATTTGTTCGTGGATTCGTTTACGAACACTTCCACAAAACGAGTGCGGCTGGCGTAATGCCCCAGTTTATTGCTGAGCTCATAGGCAAGGACATCACGAATCAATGTCTTATCTGGATACGGACCATAAAGGACCCAATCACAATCGGGTGGGAAGCCGAGGATGGGGAAATGCAGCGACTCGCCCGCCTCATCCAATGTTTCCAAAGTGAAGGAGCGCTTGGCGTAGCGAAGCGAGGTGTAACCACGTTGCTTCAGCAAACATTGGCCATCGAAGTCCGCAGTGTTCAGGAGAAGCGCCGGCTGATTGGTGGCCCCGTTCACAAAGCGAACGATGCCAGTGCTATTGGTGCCCGGTTTTACGACATGCCCAAAGGTAGTGATCGCCACCAGCGGCAAGGTAGAGCTGAAAGAAGTGAGGTTGGTTTCCACGAGCACAAAGCTTTCGGCAGTGACGTCGCTCGGCTTTATCCCAGATGAAAAAGCCCTGGCCTTGACGAAGACACAATTACTCACCACGAAAGGAGCAGTGTAGAGAAGGGAATTTGTCCCGGGAACGGAACCATCGAGAGTATACCGAACTTCTTTGGTGCTGGCGGTGATAGTCACCAGGAGGTTGCTCGAGAACATGCCGCCTTCCGGCGCAATGGCAGGCGCCGGTATCTCAGTGGCCTTGGCATCCGCTCCAGCAACTTCACCCGTGGCCGCGCCCACCCTGCCAGCAAATGCAAGGGCTACGGTAACAAACAGCAATATGGTCTTTCCAAATTTCAATCAGCCTTTGACGCGCAGTATCAACGATTTATAGAAATTAATTTCGAACCGCCGCTCCAGCGCCTTGCAAGTTTAGAGCACGAACGTGTTCCAGCCAAGCAAAAGTGAAAGCAGGAACCATGCACATTTTGGAACTTTTTCCCGGGAATCCCTTTGGAATTGAAACAGGAAAGTCGGCGCTCTCGAACAATGCGAGAGGGTCAGATTTCGGCGTTAAACACCCTGCAACCGACCCGTGGAATCTCCAAGACGCTCGACTCCAGTTGCACCCATTCGATCGCCCAGACTCAAAAGCAGGTTGCTCATCGGCTGGGCTTTAAAGTCCACAAAGCGTCCCGGAGTCAGCGTTCCACCACCCGCGCCTGCGAGAATCACGGGAAGATTTACGTGACTGTGGCGATTGCCGTCCGCGTTGCCGCTGCCGTAGACAATCATGGAATTATGCAAAAGAGATTTGCCGTCCAGATCTTTAGTCTGCTCGAGCTTTTCGATGAAGCGGGCAAACTGTTTCATGTAGAAGAGATCGATCTCCGCCACCTTCGCGATCATGTCCTGTTTGTTTTGATGATGAGTCAGGTAATGATGGCCCTCGGCAATGCCAATTTCGGGAAAGGCGCGGTTGCTTCCTTCATTCGCCAGAAGAAATGTGGCTACCCGCGTGGAATCGGTTTGAAAGGCGAGCACCATCATGTCGAACATCACCTGAATATAATCCTCGAAGGCAGCGGGAATTCCGCTGGGAGTTTCCACAGCCGGATCAACGGGAGCACCAAATTTTTCCGCCTTTTCGATGCGCATCTCGATCTCGCGCACGCTTCCAAGATACTCGTCGATTTTCTGCTTGTCGCGGTAAGTCAATTGCTGCTGCAGAGAGCGCGCGTCATCCATCACAAAATCCAGGATCGAGCGTTGCTGAGTCTGACGGCGATGCAGGTTCGCAGTGCGTTCTCCCTTTGCGCCACCTCCAAACAAGCGTTCGAACAAAAGTCGCGGATTAGGCTCCGGCGCCACGGGCGTGGACGGAGAGCGCCACGATAAATTGTACTGATAGGCGCAGGAGTAGCCCGAGTCGCAATTCCCTGAGCGTCGGACCGAATCGCAGGTTAATTCCAACGAAGGAAAGCGCGTCAGGTGCCCAATTTGGTTCGCAATTACCTGGTCGATGGAAATTCCGGCTTTGATGTCGGAGCCGGCCGTCTTCTTGACACGCACCCCAGTCAGAAATGTGCCGCTGGCTCGGGCATGGTCTCCCGCGCCATCAGGTCCGGGTGTCGCGTTGACATGGTCCATGCCGCCGAGGACCTGAATTTGGTGCTTCACTTTTTCCAAAGGCTGCATGGTCTTCTGCAGTTGGAAAGCTGTCCCCTCTCCATCGGGCCACCAAGTGTTCTGGATCGCACCATTCGGGAAGTAAACGAAAGCCGTCCGCAATGGTGCGCCTGAAGGGGTGGTGGCCAGAGATGACGAGTTCTTGACCTGTGCGGATGCGCTTCCCGGCAGGAGGGATTCCAAGGCGGGCAATGCAAGGCAAGCCCCGAGACCGCGCAGAAAATGCCTGCGCGTAAAGCTCCAGTGCCGTTCGGCCGCTAAGTTTCTGTTGGAAAACAGCTTATGATTCATCTCAAGCCCTTAATATCCGCACGTTTCTCTGTGTCCTTTGCGGCACCCGTCTCCGGGCCGCTGGTATTTCGACTGTTTTGAAACGGAGCTGATTCAACAATCCCCAGAAGCAGCCCGGAAAAGCGCCCTTCTTCTTTGTGCAGTCTGTCAACGATCTGGTCAACCGTCTCCACATCATAGTACTCAAGGCCCCTGCCCAAGGCATAGGTTAGAAGCTTTTCGGTGAAGCACCGGTAGAAATCCGACTTCCGCTTCGTAACCAGGAGATGTTTAAGTTCACGAACGTCATTAAAGGTTTCGCCTGTGATCAGCTTTCCAGCTGGAGCAATAGCTTGTTTACGTTCCTGTTCACGCCACATTCCCATGGCATTAAAGTTTTCCAGCGCAAGTCCAAGCGGATCCATCCGGGCATGACAGGAGCTGCAGAGCGGTTTGTTGCGATGAATTTCCAAGGTCTCCCGCAACGTAGGTTCCCGGTCTTTGACGCCTTTCTCGGAATCTTCCAGAGGTGGGATATCCGGTGGTGGTGGCGGTGGCGGAACGCCGAGGATATTATCCAGCACGAACAAGCCTCTCTTCACGGGAGAGGTGCGAGTCGGGTTGGAAGTCACGACCAGGACGGAACCGTCTGTCAGGATGCCCCCGCGCGGGCTATCCGGTGGCAAATGCACCAGTCGCATTTCATTGCCGAACACATTCGTAATTCCATAGTGCTTTGCCAGCTTTTCATTCAGGAAGGTATAATCGCTCTCCAATAGTTCCAGTACGCTGCGGTTTTGCCGGATGACGTGGGAGACTGTCATTTCGGTTTCCTCTCGCATCGCTTTCCTGGTGTCGCGATCCAGTTCGGCGCGAGCCTGGAAAAATTTGCGGCGTTTTTCCCGCTGCTTTTCCAAGTCGGCCTGCTCTTCCTTGCTCAGGTTGTTGCGCTGGCGTCGGAACTGCCCTTGCCGGAATTGCTGCCGCATTTTTTCCAACTCCTTCTCCTCGCCGTCGTCCCGGGCCAGTACGGCGCGGGCATTAATATCGATTCCCTCCACATCGCGCACTTGAAGCCATTGGCCGACAAAATTCTTAACCAGAGCTTTGGCTTTGTCATCCTCCAGCATCCTTCGCATTTCCTTTTCCAGGTTGGTGCGGAGCTGTTTCTTCTCGGCTAATTGAAAGAGGTGTTCATCCGGCATGGTGGACCAGAGAAAATAAGAGATGCGCGAGGCCAACGCGTACTCATCGACGCGCGGATATGGATTGTAGGAAGCGTCGGGCTCGAACTGCTCGACTCTGAAAAGGAAGCGGGGGGAGGCCAGCACAGGAACGATCGCCTGTGCAACTCCGTCCTGGAACACTTTGCCCTTCTGGGTGTAGACGCTTTCAGCCAGATCGACCAATCGTCCAATAGTCCGTGCATCGACGGGCCGGCGATACGCTCGTGTAACAAACCGTTCCAGAATCGCCTTAGCGTAAGTGCGGCGTTCTGCTAGTGAGGCCGGCGGATCCCTGGTGAAGAACTTTTCGAAGTTGGCCGGACGCACCCAATACTTTTCCTCCAGGGGACCTTCCACGCGCACCGACTGGATGCGCAGATGCGGGGCATTGGTTTTTTTGTCGGAAACGACCAGCGGCGTTATCTCGAGAGTAAATTGATGAGTGCCGGCTTCCCACGTCTGGTCCAGCGAGTAATTCGACTTCTTGCCGTTCTGCCATTTGAACTCGTTCTTCCATATTTCCTTTTCGTCCACCTTGAGTGCTACTTCGCAGCGGCCAGGATCAAAATCGAATTGGCCCTGAACCTCGAACTCGAGCAGGATGCGATACTTCCCCGCGTGCTCGGCTTTATAACGGTTCGAGAGCGTGGCGCGATCGTAGAAGTTGAAACGGTCCGGGGTTTTGCCGGAAGATTTTTTGAAACCGCCGAGGGTAATGCTTTGGACGACTCGATTGACGCGGGGCACAGCCGCCGACGCAATCGTTTCGGCAGCCTGCATGTACTTTTCCATCAGCATCGGTGAGATGGTCAGCACATCCCCAATGCTATCGAAGCCATAGCCTGAATCGTCCGGCGGCAACTCTTCCTCCGTGTTGAAATCGTAACCCATCAGATCGCGAATGGTGTTGTGATACTCGACGCGATTCAGGCGCCGGAGGGTAACTCGGCCCGGATCAGGATTATTTGGATCGATATTGAAGACATCCCGCTTGATCCAGGTTTCGAGTTGCTTGATTTCCTGCTCGGCCGGTCGAGGTTTTTTTTCTGGAGGCATGAGACCGGCCCGTAGATTTTTCAGGACCGCAAACCATAGCTCCGGTTTCTCGGCGATATCCTTGTCCGATTTGAATTTGTCAAAGGCGACCTTTCCTTTTTCCATGCCGTCACCATGGCAGTCGAAGCAATATTGCTTCAGAATCGGTTCAACCTGTTTATGGAAAGTCTCCGCAGAATTGGGAGCTGCGGCCTGAACGGGCCCATTCGCCAGCAAACAAAAAAGACCAAGCACAAGGCTGGACCTGAGCAGGCACGAGCGACTGCTGCGGATAGGCAGAAACGGGTTCACTACCGTTAATAATGGCCTTTTCGACATGGTAACTCCAGCCTCTTCTTCATTGGATGCATGGGGATTTACATCTATTCGGGCTCGATTCGCCACCAAAGGCCGTCCTTTAGCTCCCGATAGTTTCGCGATCCGTCGCTCGTGGAGCAGTCTGCGCCGGGACGAGCTTTTTCCGGCGGTAATACCAATAAATGGGTGTTCCGCTGAAGACGAGTCCAAGCCCCAGGACAGTATTGAGCAGAGCCGGCTGACCGGCTGCCAACGCCTTGCGATAAGCTGTGATGTCGTTATTTAAAGTCAGAAGCAAATAAACAAATCCGAAACATACAAATACTACCGGAACCCACGGATACAACGGAACTTTGAATGGCCTTGGCGCGGAGGGTTCTTTGCGCCGCAACACCAACACAGCCCAGGCGTTCGCAACGTAAAAAAACCAGCTTACAAAGATCAGCGTATCGGTGAGAGTGTCGAACGTTCCACTGAAGAGCAGCAGGATGCTCCAGGCAGCCTGTGCGAGAAGCGAAGCGGCCGGCGTTCGAAATCGAGCGTGAGCTTTCCCCAGCAGACGAGGAAACACTCCATCCTCGGCCATCGAATAGTAAACACGCGCGCTGGTCAGGATTACGGCATTCGCGGCGCCGAAAGTTGACAGCATGACGGCCAGGGCGATCCAGCGTCCGCCACCTGCAAAGCAGCGCTCCGCCACATCTGCCGCAACCAATTTGGATTGGGACATTTCATCCGTGGGCAGCACATAAGCGTAAACGGCGCTCATCAACATGTACAAACCGGTGACGACCAGAATTCCCAGGATGAGACTGCGCGGAAGGTCGCGCTGTGGGGATTTTAGTTCGCCGCCAATATAAGTAATTTTATGCCATCCGTCATAGGCCCAGAATGCCCCCTGGAGCGCCGCCGCCACAGCGGCCCACCAGGCCAATCCCTCTGGGTGAATGACTGCGCTGCTGGTAGTAAGGTTGGAAACCGTTCCGACGCCCGGCGTGACAGCCACGGTAATTGCCAGCCCCACCATGGCCGCCATTTTGGCGATGGAAAAAAAGTTCTGCACCGCCCCGCCGAAGCGAACGCCGACGTAATTCACAATCGTCAGCAAAACAATGACAATCATGGCCAGACTTTTTACGCCCAGCTCCTTGAAAGGAGCGATGTCTCCTATCAATGGCACATGGAACGCAAAACCGGCCAGCGTGGCGGAAGCTTCCGGCAACGGAATAAGCCGAGTGGTGTATTCGGCAAAGACGTAGGCCAATGCGGCTATCGATCCGGTTTGGATAACTGCGAACAAGGCCCAGCCATAAAGAAACGCCACGAACGGCCCGTAGGCGCGTTGCAAATAAACGTATTGCCCGCCGGTGGCAGGCATCATGGAAGCCAGCTCTGCGTTGCTCAATGTGCCGAGGAGAGACACGAAACCAGCAAGCAGCCAAACACCGAGCAGCAGTTCCGGCGAGCCGACCTGTGCTGCCATGATGCCGGGCTTTCGAAAGATGCCCGAGCCGATGACCCCGCCAGCCACCAGCATGACGGCGCTGAAAATACCCAGGGCCGGAATGAGCCGGGGCTGTTCCCCTGCTCGCGTTTCATGCGATGATTTTTGACTCATGGGGCGTGTTTGCACCTGAGCTTACAGATCGTTTCCATTGAATAAAGAGGAATAGCACAAGGTGCGAAGTTCGACCGCGACCATTCACGCGCAACCTGCATTGTCCATGGGGAGACTCACTCAAACGAACCTTCGTTATTCCTGACAGACGGAGAATGGACGTGGCCACTTGAGCAATCTACCAAGTTGGGTTATGGTTCACGCCAGAGTAACTCGCTAATTACTTCGAGCGCGGGAGGCATCGGCGAGCACGACCCAAGGAGACGAGATTCATGAAAACCTTTCACCTGCGTGACGTCCAGGAAACACCTGACGCCCTCCGGAAGATTTACAGAGCGTACCGAGTTTCGCTGCCAAAATTCAAACAGGGTCTGGTGGGACCAACCATGCCCAGCCACATGCTTGAATGTCCAGGTCTCGTGTGCTTCCAAAATGATTTGCCGGCGTGCGCGCTCTTGTGGAAAGAAGTCACCCCGGGAATTTTCACCACTGAATTCTACGCGGAACCACCCAGTGGCTGCCATGAAGCAGTGGAATTGCTCCTGGCCCAATACCTGAAGCTAACCGAGCGGGCTACCGCGCGATACTTCGAGCTGTGGACTCCGTCTCACGCGGCAATAGGAGGCAAACTGATCGAGCACGGTTTCCGGGAGCTCAAGAGACAATTACGCAGCCTGGAAAAGCCGATGGACAGTGCGGCGCGTTGGAATGAATTTCGTTTTATTTCGCTGCGCAACCTGGGCTGCGGCGCCTCGGGAATCCAGGCATTGGCGAATTTTCTTCACGAAGCTTACCAAGGTACTTCTGACAGTGAGTTCTACGATGAGTACAAAGATCGCGAGCAGTGCCAGAAGTATCTCTCACGCGTATTAGCTTCGCCGTATTGCGACTTCCAAAATTCGTGGGTGGCCTGGTCTCCGCAGGCAAACACTGCTGCAGGTCTTGCCTTGTGCTACATCTGGCCGGGTGCACGCGGACTTTATCTGGAGCAACTGGCCGTTCATCCATCGTTTCGCAGAAAAGGATTGGCGAAGGTGCTGCTCTCTCGCGTTTCGAGCGCCTTGCTGGATGGCTCTTTGACCAGGATTCTGACCACAGTTTCAGCAAATAATTTTCCTGCGCTGCGTCTTTACGATTCAGTTGGAGCGTATGTTTTGGATGACGAGAGGGCATTCGTAAGAAAATCGCCGACGGACGAGATTTACCCAAACCAAGAAGGCACAACACTTTCCGCAGCGCGCGAGGAGGAATTAAGCTCCGCTGCTGCCGTTGCGTCTTAAGCGATTCAAAAAACACTCGGTTTTATTAAGAAAAATGAAACTGCGCCTTGACTTTGATGTGCAGGGTTAGGCATAAAGGCAGCGCAGGTCGGTAAGACCTTACGAATTTCGGTTCGGGTGGCAGATCGTTTCTTCAGCGGGGTTCCCCAACCCCCACCTCCTTGGCGTCTGTTGCCCGAACCATCTTTCTTCCAGAAGAGACTCTTAAACCGCGAGGAAATTCAATCATGACAGAAACAGGACGCAATTTTTGCGCCCCGCCGCGAAGAAGATTGCAGAGGTGATTTATTGGGGAGGACCGGCCGGTTTGGATGGGCCTGTGATCTGAGCCGATTCCGAACCGCCTATTTGCGAACGAATTGCGGGCTGATTCTCTGGTGAGGCGGTCGTGATGGGCAGAAGCCATTGCTCCCAAATTTGCTTCACCATCAGGTAGTAATCCTCGATGGCAATTGGTTTGACCAGGTAAGCATCGGCTTTGAGGTAGGAGGCTTTCAGCCGATCAGCCTCTTCGCCTGAAGAGCTTAGAATGTTCACCCGCAAATTCTTCAAGGCCTCATGATGCCGAATCCATTCCAATACTTCAAAGCCATCCATCCTCGGGAGTTTCAAGTCGAGCAGCACCATGCAAGGTCCGACCAGTGAGCCGGCAGGAGAGGATTCAATTTGATTCATGAGGTACTCCACGGCCTGTGGACCATCGACAACTCGATCTACCTTGAGAGAAACCCCCAGCCTCTGCACGGCCTTCTCGAAGAAAAATGCGTCATCGTCATTATCCTCCACTAACAGAATGGGACCGTGCAAATCCATTGAGATCGAGAGTATACGAAATGCCTGATTTAGCAAGGTGCATTGGCTGCGCTGCCGGAGAATTGGATTGCAATCGAAGCCTGAAACTGGAAGGGTCATTTCCACAGTAGACCCTAAAGACGGCTCAGCCTAAAAAACCCTTGTACATATTGGGACTAAGCTATGGGTTGCTGGCTTGTGGTATCTAGCATGCGGCGGCGGGATTTTCCAGGGATCCCCGCCCACTGAACCGTCTTACCGCCGCCGCAAATTTTCTTCTGTGGCGTGTTAGTTGAGGCCGGGAGCGACTTTGGAATCGAGACAGGCTCGAATGGTCTCAACCAACCGCGGAGGAGGATAAGGTTTCGGCAGGTAATTGAGTCCCTCCTGCAGCCGCAAATTCCGGGAGAACGTATCGGGACTGTAGCCACTCGTGTAAATGATGCGCAGATCGGGCTTCAAGGCTTTCAGGTTTTCCGCCAATTCCGCTCCGCTCATGCCCTTGGGCATTTTCATGTCGGTGAAGAGCAAATCGATATCGGCGCGGTGCTGGCTCCACTTTTCGAGTGCTTCCAATCCATCCATCGCTTCTATCACGTTGTAACCGACCGTCTGCAACGCCAACCGCACAAATTCAAGGACGTTGGTGTCGTCCTCCACCACCAGGATCGTTTTGGTTTCCTTTGGGTTTCTATACTCTGGCTCAGGGACAGCACCGAGCTTGGTGTCACAAGGGAAATAGATACGGAAAGTGCTCCCCTGCCCCACGGCGCTTTGCAGTTCGATCCAACCCTGATGTTGCTGCACGGCACCATAAACAGTCGCCAGACCGAGGCCGGTGCCTTTGTCCGCGCTCTTGGTGGTGAAGAACGGTTCGAAGATGCGCGCTTGAGTTTCCGGGTCCATGCCGCAGCCGTTGTCAGCCACGCTCAGGCAGAGGAAGCGGCCTGCGCGAGCTTGCGGGGAGGTGCTGATGCGGTTTTCTTCAAACTCCACCAATTGCGTGCTGATAATCATCTGACCGCCCTTTGGCATGGCATCGCGGGCATTCACGGCCAGGTTGAGAAGAATTTGCTCCATCATCACCGCATCTGCCTGAAGGAGCGGCAGACCCGCGCTGAATCGATACTTCAACAAAATGTCCGTAGGCAGCAAGTGCTGAATTACCTTGGTGCAGTCGGTGATCAGATCGTTCAGGCTCAGCGTCTTCGTTTGCAGAACCTGCTTGCGGCTGAACGTGAGCAACTGCTTGACCAGCCCCGCGGCTTTTTCCGCGGCGTCACTCACATGAGCCAATGGACGATCGGCTTCGGGCGGAAGTTGCTGTTTGATGCGCAGCAGCTCGATATTGCCCTGGATAACGGTGAGCAGGTTATTGAAATCATGAGCCACACCGGCAGCCAGGCGTCCAACAGCTTCCAGCTTTTGGGATTGCCGCAAATGGTTCTCGAGGGCCAGACGCTCGGTTAGATCGTGCACGATGAAAAGCACGCATGGCACGTTCCCCATTTTCAGGACCTCCATGAAAATGAGGCCGGTGCGCAGCTTGCCGGTTTTCGTCTTGAAGCTGCATTCCATGCCGCCGATCGAGCCCACATCGCGCAGGAGAGCTTTCACCTTTTGATGCTCCTCTGGGGAAGCCCAGATGCCCAATTCATCCGCAGTGCTATTGAGAAGTTCTTTCGACTCGGTCTCGAACAGCCGCATGAAACTCTGGTTGGCATCCTGAAATCGTTCATCCCACTGCGTCTGGATGGCGATGGCGACGGGACTTACGCGAAAGGCGCTGGAAAAGCGCTCTTCGCTCTGCTTCAAAGCCGCCTCGGCGCGTTTCCGCTGGGTGGCATCGCGGGCAATTCCTTCGACGGAAACGAGCTTCTCGTTTTCAAAAATTGGACGTGCATTAATCTCCAGCGCCACAGCCTGGCGGTCTTTGCCGTACGCCTCCACCTCGCAGCGCGCCGGGGACACATTCCTGGCCAGCTCTTCTTTCCAGGAGTCGTAGGCACCGACAAATTCCGGCAGCAGAAGATCCCTCAGGCGGGTGGTGCTGGCCTGTTTTCGGGATATTCCAAAAATGGATTCACCAGAACGGTTGAGGGTCGCGAAATAGCCCTCCGTATCCATGGAGAAAACCATGTCGTTGGCATTCTCGAAAAGCTCCTTATAACGGTTCTGTAACTCGGCTTCCCGGATGACCTGCTCCTTAATCTGCGCCATCTGCTCCTTCACCCGGCGCCGCAGCGAAACGGACCACATCAACGCCGCGAGCAAAAACAGCGAACCGATCCCCAGCGAGAGATCGTAAAAAGACGTCATCAAATCGGCCCACATATATTTCCGCGTTTTTTTAGTTCGCCTCCTCTTTCAGCCCGTCCATCCCGCCCGAGGCGTTTCCATATAGTCTATCGGCCACTTCCCGACAGTTCTGAAGAACGGGCTTTTAGGTTTTTTCCTACCCCCCGGCTTTCTGCACAGGCAAGAACCCCAAACAGGCTCTATCGGCAAAATCGATGGGGATATGAAAATTTTCGATTCACGCCGGGAATGCGCGCCCAGCTACTTTCGTGACCCAATATCACGAAAGGGTTTATGAAACGATTCTTATCGCTCCTCCTCGCCCTGGCTCTCCTCCCTGCCTCGGGCTGCATGACGGCTCGGACCATCGAGGCGGCTCGCCAAAGTCCGCACACTTATGAGGTCAAAGACGCGAAGACTGGAGAGGTCACGACACGCACTGCGTACCCTGCTTTCAATTATCTGCTGGTGCCTATCACCGTGCCTGCCGACCTTGCGTTTTCACCACTTGGCTTTCTCGCTCTCCTCATCTGGATGGGTGGAGCAAAATGTTAGGCAGCTGCCTGCCTTCCGGCGCTCAGTTGCCGGCCGGCGCGACGATTCGGTAAAACCGACAGCTATTCGTTCCGGGGAGGTCTGGAACATCCACCGATCGATCCATGGGCGCGGCAGGAATCCGACGGATACTATGCATTCCCCCAACAACCATCGCCAATGCCTGCTCCGAGTGCAGCCTGCTAACTTACAGGCACTTTACACACAGCACCGGTGGATGCGGGTAAGCTCTCTCATATGAAAAAACACCTTATCCTTTGTTCATCGGTTCTCCTGCTCGCACAACTCAGCCACGCCCAGCTCGGTTCCAAAGGAATACCGAATCCCTTAATCGATTATCCGACCTTCCTTAAGATCGCCCAGCGGGTAGAACCTATCCGTGAGTCGCGGCGCGTGACGGAACCGCGCTTTCTCGAAATGATGTCCGAACCGGGCATTGTCCTGCTTGATGCGCGCAGCGCTGAAAAATACAGGATGCGCCACATCACTGGCGCGCTAAATCTGAGCCTTCCAGATTTCACCGCGGCCGAGTTGCGGAAAATTATTCCAAGCAAGAGCACGAAGGTGCTGATCTATTGCAACAACAATTTCGTGGGCAGCCCGATTGCCTTTGCGTCAAAGTCCGCGGGCGCCTCCCTGAATATCTCCACCTACGTCACTCTGCATACTTACGGCTACACGAACGTGTACGAACTCGGCCCGCTCCTGGATGTCAAAACGTCCAAACTCCCGTTCGAGGGCACTGAAATTGCACCGCCGCAGGCGAGCATAAATCTGAATTGCTCGACCGTCGTCGACGTTCCCAGTGAAATTGGGACTGTTCCAATTCCACGCAAGCGGATCTACTGAACTACGCCCTGAGCGCCTTGAGCATCGCTGGGGTATCAATGTAAGCCTGGAACCGCACGGCCAACCCATCACGCAAGGTCCATATATGCACAATATCGAGATCGAGAGGCGTGGACGTCGCTCGCGTCACCCCTACGAGCCTTCCGGTCACCGCCACTGAATCTCCTGCGGGCACGTAGTGCCCGGGCTGCGGAACCGCCACAACATGCTGTTGGATCGTGCCAAAAAATCGACGCGCCCCTTCGTGGCCCTTGAATACCCCGCCCCAGGGCAGTTCGGTGCTTTGCGTGATTTCGATTTCCGGCGACAACAACTCAAAGACACCCTGCACATCGCCCCGCGCATGGCGCGCGTAGGCCTCACGAACAATTTCCAAAGGTGAATTCAGCTGCACTGCCTCGAAATTAAACGTGGCTGCTAGCCTTTGTCAAAACGGCACAGGTCCAGAGGCTGTGGGAAAGGCGAAATCACTTTTTAGCTGCTAAAGCTGCCCCAATTTTTTCCATGAAGGCGAGCGATGCCTCTGTATCACTGTTTGGATTTGAATACTTTTTGCACACCTCCACGCGTGTTTTTTTATCCGAAATCCTGGTGGCTACGATACTGCCCATCCAAAAGCTGGCGCGAACTGGAGGCTTGCCTCCCAGCTTTACCCAAAAGGGAATGACTTTCTGCCGCCAAATGCCGGATGAGACGGGTGGACTGCATGACATGATGTAAACAGTGTAGCCCAATCCCCCAATGCCGTTTGTGGTGGCAGTGCGCAAGGTGCCGAAGTTCGTCTCCATCAAAGAGCGAACATCTGAAAGTGGGCGGTTGAACGTGCGACTTACAACCTGGTTCGTTTCCGCGCCGCTCGCGGTGACCAGCGAACTGCAGAGGGTTAAGAAGAGAACACACAGAATTGTTTTCATGGCCATGGGCTATTTGCAACATTAGCAGGTTTGCAGATTTGCCGGCGAATGTTTTGACGTTGGGGCCAGGCTCGTGTTCAAGGCGAGGAAAGATCAGGGCGTTGCGGCAGCAACGGCCCACCGGGTTGGGAAGGTTTAACGGGAAGGCTTGACGACAGTGAGGGCTGGAGCCTTGTCTAGCCTTGACTAGCTTTAACACGTGTTGCGGTGCAACGATTTGCGGAGGTTGCCTTTTTGAAGATATTCTCAATTATTGTAAGAAGACGGTAGCCGATTCAATTGGAGGAAAAAGCAGGCAGGACAGCCTGAGATCAAACAGTGCCGCACCCGTCAACCCGTCAGCACCCTTGGAAACATTGAGGATCATCCGTCAGGGATACGTAAGCCATCCGTCAATTCTGACGAATGAGCGAAGAAGGCTCAGTCGGCATCTACCCAACGACCATCCCGGCCACGGCGAGGAAACATGTAGATCGAAAACTTCCAACCAGGATCGCGACCAAAGGACTTACTGCAAATTCCATGAAAGTGCCAATGGGGAAAGGCCCGACGCATAGCCAAGCCAATCGGTTGCACGTTTGAGGCTTCGCGTATTCCACAAACCTCGAGACCGCACTCCTCATGAATCAAATCAATGGAACTATAATCACTCATCCAGATAAACCCAGCTTCCTCCAGTATCTCTGTGGCCTTCGCTTTATCCTCAAACAGCTCAGCATGAAATTGGAAGCCTCTCTCAGGACTTTCAGGCAGCGCCATCACGCGCAACCGCAACCCTTCGGCATGAAAATGCTCGATAACGTGTGCGGTGATGCGCTTGCAATTGGACTTGGTAAACTCAGGCGGCACATCCGTCCATCCTCCGTGCAAAAAGTGCAGATAAAGCCGCTGACCGGTTGCGCACGCCACAAAAACGCTCTCGCCATCATCCTCGTAAAGTGGAAAACGATATTCTGTATGACCTTCGCCATAAATGAGCACGCCGGGTTTGGGCCGCCTGATTGTAAATTTTCGCTCCAGCTTCATGGGTTTGCGAGGTTGTGAAAAGAATTATACCACCGCTCTGGCTTTAGGCCACAAATTCCCACTTGCTTCATTCTTATCCTCCTTTTTTTCTCGGTTGTCTCCTGTTCAAAATTCAAATCTTCACCCTTTCCCTCACCCCATTTCTTCTTGCCCGTTTTCCAAAAATTCAGGAGGCTCGCGATCGAGCAGAACCGGTTTCGGCTGAACGTAAAAACCTGTCAATTTAGATCAACCCTGCAACGACCATGATCAAAAATATCCCCGTCCAAATCAATACTGGCGCCGTCAAGGACATGCCGAAAATCTCCAAGGAGATCGAACGGCTGGAGCGCGAGCTGAAAAAATCGCCTAAGAACAAAGACCTGCTGGACGAAATGAAGGAGCAGAAGGAGAAGTTCGAGAAGATTGAGGGTGGCCTTGCCGATGGACTCAAGAAATTAAACGACCTGCACAAGGACCTGAGCGACCAACTCGCCACCATGACCGCGCGGAAGGATCTGCCGGACTCACTCAAGCCAAAGATCGATCAGCTCTCGAAAATCATCAAAGGCGGGCGCGCAGCGGAATTAAAGGACCTGGCTACGTCCGAGAAGCGTGAGGAGCTTCATTCCAATCCCTCCAAGCTCACTCGTGTGGCTGCCGATCTGAGCGGTGACGGCGCGGACTTCAACAAGATCGAAGAGGATATCGATGCCGCCATCGACAAAGAATACGCCGAGGAATGGAAAAAGGTGGAGGCCTCCATCAACAAGCTCTGTTCGGATGCCAAGCCCCCCGTGCGGCCGGAAGCGGTGAATGCGGTTAATATCCTGAAGGAGAAATTCGCGGCGCTCAAGAAGGCACGTTACAAGGACTACGAGAAAAAGGTAGCGGACCTCAACAGCTATTTCAAAACCGAGATCGCCAATGCCGCCGAGAAGGCCGAGATCAGCACCTTTCGCAGCGGCTACCCGGCCCTCAAGGGCAAGACCAAATTGAACATCATCGACGACGCCTTAGCCAAAGGCCTCACGGCCGCAGATACAAAAAAGAAACTCGACGATGCCCTCGTCAACCAGCGCAAACCGAGCAAGGCGCAATGGACGCAGTACCTCGGCATGACCGGCTACACCATTAACGGCATCAGCGACAAATACGATGGCCTGGCCATCCACGTCACCTTCGACAAAAACTCATGGGGCAAAGATTCAGATGGTGGCATCTGCGTGGCGAGCAATTCGGCCGATGTGATCATGGATAAGTTGTTCGGTTCCGTGGACTGGACGTATCAACTCCACGCCACGCTGGAGATCAAAAACAAAAACAACAAACAACCGCACGTGTATTGGGACGGCACTGCAAACCATTGGGACACCACGGCGGCGGACAACGGCAAAGACCAGGCCTGGCAAAACAAAGGGAAAGCCAAACTCACGAGCGTGCTCGCCGGAGTAAAGGCCGATATCAAAACCAAAATCCAGAAAGCCATCGAGCTGGAAGGGGCGATTTAGTACTGGCTATAGGTTAGTCACAAAGTGAGAAGTAACCGGGATGTTTAGCGAGGTTGATCGCGTAAGATGCCGTAGCGCGTTGGAGATCGTGACGCTTCTTTCCCCTCACCCTGGCCCTCTCCCCTGAGGAGAGGGAAAACTATATCCCGCTCAGTTGGAGATCTAGGATCTGTTGCTTCGTCGCCGCGTTTGCAGAATGCCCTATCAGCAGAGCCTAAAGTCGGGTTCCGACTTTATAACTGGCCCAAGGTTAGGCTTGACTCTCTTGGCCAAGGCATTACGCTCGGGACTCCAGAATAGAGGGTCCGGGGCCTTTCTTTTGGGTTGTTTTACGGGAGTTTTGCCAACCCGGCATTTCCGAGCTTTATGAAAAAATTCCTTTTCTTCCTGATTCTCCTTTTTTGCGCGTCCGTGGAGGCAGCGGACATCGTGTGGACCAATACCCTCGGTGGCACGTGGGGCACCGCTGCGAATTGGAGTCCAAACCAGGTTCCCACGAGCGCGGACACTGCATGGATCACCAATAATGGCACTTATACAGTGACTCAGAATGTGGCCTCGGCTACCGCCCTGAGCCTGGCGTTGGGCGGTACAAGCGGCACGCAAACGCTTAATCATAATGGAGGAACGCTCGCGCTGGGCGCCGGTGGCAGCAGTTCGGCCAATGGGGCCTATGCACTGAGTGGAGGCACTCTGACTGGCTCCGGCACACTCACATTGGGCGGTCCGCTTAACTGGACATCGGGCGTTCTTGGCAGCACGGCCTCTAACCTTGCGGTGGTGGTAAATGGCGGACTTAACATCAGTGGCTCCGCTACAAAAAGTTTGAATGGCGGCATCCTGGTGAACGGCGGTGCGGGCAGTTGGGCCGGTCCCGGGCAGGTCAACTGCAGTGCGCCCGCGGTATTCAGCAATAGCCCGAGCGCCACTTTTGATCTCCTGGCGGATGGGAACGCGCTCATCCTGAATGCAGGGAGTTCTGTCCCGGTTGCGAATGCAGGGCTATTCCGCAAAACCGGCGGAACCGGTTTGAGCACGGTAAACATCGTCTTCAATAACTCCGGCACGGTGGATATCCAGTCAGGCACCCTGGCACTGTCCGGTGGCGGCACGAACAGCGGTCAATTCATTAGCAGTGCCAGTGGAGCAACACTCCGTTTCAGCGGCGGAACTCACTCATTGCAGGATACGTCCACCATTAGCGGGCCGGGCGGCCTGTCAGTGCTCGGTGGTACCCTCAATGTGCTGGGCACCGTTAGTATCGGCGGCCTCACCAATGCTGGTGGCACTTTAAATTTTAATGGCTTGCCCCCCTCGTATGTGACGAATTTGACAGTCAGCAGCGGCACATTGACAGCGAGCAACATCGTGACAGTTCCCGGAACTTTCGGGTGGACAGGTGGCACCATCGGAATTGCAGGTTCGCCCGGGCTGATTGCGCTGAATGGGGGCGCTGGGTTCAGCGGCAGCACCAAGACTTTCAATGGTGGAACGATCCTGAACAACAGCACCGCGGCATGGCTTGCGGGGCAAATCTCCTGCAATGGCAACGCCCTATTCACCAACACGCCGAGCGCGCTGTTGGACTTGCAGGCCGATGGCGCAGCCTTCGCAAACAACGGAGGCAGCGCACTGCTCGCCAATGCCGGAACTCTCCGCAAAAGCGCCGGCACAGGCGCGACAACGATCGCCACTGCGTGCAACAATTCCGGATTAGTGCAGGTGCAGAGCGGCTTGCTTGCCCTTAGCGGCGGTGGGACGAACAGCGGACAGTTCACAATGGCCAGCGGAACAACGCTTAACTTTTCCGGCGGCAACCACCTGCTGCAAAGCAGCTCCCTCGTGAGTGGCCCCGGCAATCTCTCCGTAAGCGTGGGGACGGTAAATGCGCAGTGCCCCGTGATGGTCAATTGGCTGACAAATAACGCGGTGTTGAACTTCAGCCAAACGGGCACGGTCTACCCCACCAATGTGGCCTTGACCGGCGGCGGCCTCATTGGAAGCAATACCGTAATCGTTCCGGGCATATTCTCGTGGAGCGGCGGCGCTTTCGGTAACGCGGCATCAACCCTGGCCTTGATTGCCAGCGGCACCATGACCATGAATGGCGGGAACAAGTCTTTCCTTAATGGCACCCTGGTGAATGCCGGTTCCGGGGTTTGGACTGCGGGCCAGGTTAATTTCATCGGAGGCGTATTCAGCAACGCCCCGGCCGCCACCTTCGATCTTCAGGGCGATGCCTCCGCATTCACCATCAATTCCGGCTCTCCGTTCATGGTCAACGCGGGCACCTATCGCAAAACTGCTGGAACAGGCATCACGACATGTACCCTTCCCTGCGCCAACTTTGGTTCAGTGCAGGTCAACACCGGCACACTCACATTGACGCTCATCGATGGCACAGGAAGTTTCGCTCCAGCCGCGGGCGCCTCCTTGATCGTCAATGGCACGGCCACACTTTCGGCCGCGGGCAGCATCAGTGGCCCGGGCAACTTCGAAGTCAACTTCGGTTCGCTCACGAATCACGGCAGCTACAATATTGGCGGCACCAACACTTTCAGCGGCGGCACCGCGCGAATGGATGGAACGAGCATAATGAATAATTCGCCCCTGGTCATTAGTGGCGGCAATCTAATCGTGTCCGGCAGCGGAAATCTCGCCCCATCCTCGCTTAATTTCTCCGGAGGCAGCCTGCAGGGAAGCCTGGCAATGACCGTCTCAGGTCCCACCATCTGGAGTCGTGGCACGTTCGGCGGCGCTGGTTCAACCCTCAGCTTGTTTGCCAATGGCGGGCTGACCCTCAATGGCAGTACCAAAACGATTTCAGGAGGGACATTTGTGAATGGCGGCGCGGGTGCCTGGCTCGGCGGCCAACTGAATTGCGATGGCGGGGTGTTCAGTAATGCCCCGTCGGCCACCCTGGACCTGCAGGCGGATGGCACCAGTTTCGTGTTCAGTTCCGGCTCTCCGCTCTTCGTGAATGCGGGCACTTTCCGTAAAACTGCCGGCACGGGCACAAACGTTGTCACGCTCGTTTGCGCAAATTCCGGCGCAGTGGAGGTCGATAGCGGCACACTCATTTTAACGGTGACAGATGGCTCGGGCAGTTTCACTCCGGCGGCCGGCACGAAGCTGATCCTGAACGGCAACGCCACCTTTTCGCCCGCGGCGAGTATCAGCGGCCCCGGGAACTTCGAGATGACCTTCGGTTCAATCACCAATCACGGAACGCTCAATATTACAGGGACGAGCACCTTCAGTGGCGGCATTGTCCGGATGGATGGAACCTGCCTCATCAATAATACTCCGCTCGTTGTTTCCGGCGGTATCATCTCCTTTAACGGCAGCGGGAATCTTGCACCGTCCGTGCTAACCCTTTCTGCGGGGACACTGCAGGGAAGCATGCCAATGACAGTCTCCGGTCCTTTTTTGTGGAGTGGCGGAGCATTCGGAAGTGCCGGTTCAACCATGATTTTATCTGCCAACGGTGGACTCACGTTTAGCAACAACACCCCCGCTAAAACCCTGGGTGGTGGAACCCTGGTCAATAACGGGCCCGCCACCTGGACCAATGGGCAGGTCATTTGCGGCACCGCCATCTTCAGCAATTCTCCCAGTGGCACTCTGGATCTGCTTGGCGATGGAACCGTCTTTTTGTTGAATACTGGCACCCCATTGTTGTTCAACGCCGGAACCGTGCGTAAAACCTTCGGGACCGGCACCACTCTTTTTACCGTGCCACTAGCCAACTCAGGCCTGATGCAAGTGAACTCGGGCAATCTTTCGATTACTGTGACCGATAGCACGGGAAACTTCGCACCTTCCGCAGGCGCCAGCCTGCAGTTCAATGGCACCGCCACGTTATCCGGGACGGCCAGCATCAGTGGCCCCGGAAACTTCGAGATGACCTCAGGTTCAATCACCAATCACGGCACCATGAACATCAGCGGCACGAATATTTTCAGCGGGGGCACCATCAAGCTGGATGGCACGTGCACCATCAATAATGCTCCGCTCGTCGTTTCCGGCGGCAACGTCTCCTTCAGTGGCAGCGGAAATCTTGCGCCCGCCTCTTTGAACCTTTCGGCAGGAGTTCTCCAGGGGAGCATGCCAATGGCCGTCTCGGGGCTTTTTTCGTGGACCGGCGGCACCATTGGAGCGTCTGGTTCCACTCTTAGCCTGACCGCGAACGGCAGCCTGACGATCGGCGGCGCATTTTCCAAATTCATGTCAGGCGGCACGCTGATCAACAACGGAACCGCGACGTGGCAGGGCCCCTCGGTGGGGTTTACCGCCGGTGTTTTCAGCAACAGCGCCAGCGGCACCCTCGATCTGCTGGCGGATGGGAA